>TARA_R110000824_G_scaffold401715_2_pt1 | contig 89965 bp, 103 predicted proteins | sample TARA_R110000824 | Tara Oceans TARA_R110000824 (sample SAMEA4397747) | marine metagenome | biome: Polar Biome; feature: [MES] marine water layer (ENVO:01000295) within the mesopelagic zone...; material: water (ENVO:00002006), including particulate matter (ENVO:01000060) such... | reverse complement strand
CACCCCGTTAGCCGCCAGTGGAAGGGCTATTGGCAGCGCCGGGCGGCATGACGTTGATAGCCAATCCCGGGTTGTTGCTTTGTTAATCGCCGATTCGGGCGCCGATCCCACCAGATATCGCGGCCATGAATGCCTGTCCCGCCTACATCTTGTGACGAGTGCTTGACGTAGGGGCGTGGGATGTGTCGAATCCGGACGCGGACCGATTCTCTCAATTATGGGGGTTGGTCAGCTTCACTATGGCGTTCCGGCAAGCTGTCGCAATCGAGGCGAGCGGGCCGGTGGAGGCAGGCAGCGTTAGCACCAGCTCGCCGTCTATGGAGCCAAACGTCAGGGCTGACAGCCTTGCTCGCGCGTCTTCATAGTCTCTTGCTGGGAGCTTAAAGCCCCACTCCGCTCCGTCATAGCGGTAGCGAACTAGGAACGTCTTGTTCTCATCGTCAAACATGAAAGGTACCAAGACGATGTATTACGAGATGTACAAGGACGTGAGTGGTTACTGGCGGTGGCGTCTTATTGCCGCCAATGGCCGTATCGTCGCCGATTCCGGCGAAGGTTATCACAACAGGGCGGACTGCCTTCATGGCATCAGCCTTGTGAAGTCGGCGTACAACGCCCCGGTACGGGAACGCTGACGCCTTCTTCAAGTCTACCCAACTTGGCGGTCCCTTCGGGGGCCGCTTTTTTTATGGCCACATCTTGTGATTTCCAGCAAAGGGCGTCAAGCATCTTGTGTCTGCCAATTGACCGACAAATGGCCGTCTTTCGGCGGGCGAAAACCGGGTAAGATGTATTTATGGCCAACAAAAAGCTGGAAGTCCGGCTTCCGCGGATCATGCATGCCTACCTTCAAGACTTGGCCGATGTCGGATACGGCAACGGAAAAACCGGTGTTGCCCGGCGGTTCATTGAAAATGCAGTCACAAAGGCGCTGGAAACCGGGATCATTGAAAAGCGAAAGGCGCAAGACTTCGAAGGTGCTGACGATGAGGAGTAGGCGCTTTTGGTGCCGATGATTTTTGTAGGCCTTGGCTTCCTGACCGTCGCCGCCGGTGCGCTGTTCATGCGCTCCCGTGACCGTCCGGGACGGATCGTCATGGTAGCCGGGGCAACGCTCATGCTGGCCGGAATGATATGGCAGACGTTCGGGTGGCTGTTCTAGGCCAGCGTCCAAGCCTTGTAATCCCCGCCGGTCACGGTCCCTATCACCTTCCCGTCTAGCTTGAGCCCGTTAAGACAGGCCCCTATGCGCTTACGGATCAGGACAAAGGTTGCATCGTCGGCGCGAAGGCCCCGGTCCTTGACCCATGCTTCGGTTATGTCGCGGGACGTGACCGGCCCCTTGGCGTCCCGAAGGAACGTCAGGACGAAGCGCCTCACATGGCCGTGGCGGGCGCGGTGCTTGGTGGCGTAACGCTGTATGGCTTCCGGGGTGTTGGCCGGATCGAATAGCGCAATGCAGGCGTCCAGATGGTCTATGTCGCATGTGACCTTGCGGTTCTCAGCGTCCAGATGCTTCCGGAGTTTCAGCAGTTCATCGCGCTTGGCCATAAGGCCAGCGACCGTGTTGGGGCGTTCGGTTTCAGTCATTCCCGGAAAATACCGGCAAAACCCGCCAAATCCCGCTATTCTCTAGTCCCGTTTGCTACCTAATGCCGGGAAACTCGGGCAATTCGTCGAGAAACAGCACACCGCGATGGGCCAGCGAAATCTCGCCCGGCTTGACGCGCAGGCCGCCGCCGACCAGCGCCGGCATCGAGGCCGAGTGATGCGGCGCGCGATAGGGACGGCGGCGGCCGAGGCCGGTCTTCAGCAGTTCGCCGGCCAGCGACGAGACCATCGAGACCTCGAGCATCTCGCGTGGGGCGAGCGGGGGCAGGATGCCGGGCAGGCGTGCGGCCAGCATCGACTTGCCGGAGCCGGGCGGACCGACCATCAGCATGTTGTGGCCGCCGGCCGCGGCGATCTCGAGCGCGCGCTTGGCCGATTCCTGTCCCTTGATGTCGCGCAGATCGGGCACGGGCCCCGCTTCGACCGCCTTCATCGGCGCCGGTTCGGAGAGGACCTGGCTGCCGCGGAAATGATTGACCAGCGCGATGATCGAACGCGGCGCCAGCACGCCGCCGGGATTTGCCGCATCCATGCCGGCCCATGCGGCTTCGGGTCCGCAGGCTTCCGGACAGATCAGCCCCTTGCCGCGCGCATTGGCGGCAACCGCCGCCGGCAGCGCGCCGGCGACCGGGTTGATGGTGCCGTCAAGCGACAATTCGCCGATGGCGACGAAGCGCTCGAGCTCCTGCGCCGGCAGCACGCCCATGACGACCAGCAGGCCGAGCGCGATGGGGAGATCGTAATGGCTGCCTTCCTTGGGCAGATCGGCGGGGGCGAGATTGACCGTGATGCGTTTGGCGGGGAGACCGAGACCGATGGCGTGGAGGGCGGCGCGAACCCGCTCGCGGCTTTCGGCCACCGCCTTGTCGCCAAGGCCGACCACCGAAAACATCACCGTGCCGCTGCCAAGATGGACCTGCACATCGACGGGCCGCGCCTCGACGCCCTGAAAGGCTACCGTCTCGATATGCGCGACCATGCTGCCCCGCCCTGCCCGGTTATCGGGAAAGGCTAGCGCAATGGCACATCAGGTCAAGAACAAATTGAGAACATATGCTTATTTGCGCGCTGCCTCGGCCGCGTCCATGACGCGCATCAGGTTTTCGCCCCAGAGCTTGCCGATCTCTTCTTCGGTGTAGCCGCGGCGGACCAGTTCGGCGGTCACGTTCAGGGTTTCGCCGGCATGCGACCAGCCTTCGATGCCGCCGCCGCCCTGAAAATCCGACGAAATGCCGACATGGTCGATGCCGATCAGATTCACCGCATGGTCGATATGGTCGGCCAGCGTCGCGACTGTCGCACGGGGCCATTTGACGTCGAGGGCGGCAACGCCTTCGGCGAATTTGCGCTTCGTCTCCTCGCTCGCGCCGAAGAAGGCGTCAAGCGATGTCAGACCGAGCGAAGCAGCCAGTTCGCGCCGCGCCGTGACCTTTTCCTCCGGCACCTCGTGCAGATAGGCATCGAAGGCGACGATCTGGATGACGCCGCCTTTTGCGGCCAGCGCCTTCAGTTCCTCATCCGTCATGTTGCGCGGATGGGCGGCCAGCGCATGAACCGCCGAATGCGAGGCGATGACCGGCGCGCGCGACAGTTCGATCGCCTCAAGCGCGGCGGCCTTCGAGGCGTGGCTGACATCGACCATCAGGCCGTGATCATTGGCGCGGGCGATCATGGCGCGGCCGAGCGCCGACAGGCCGCCATGTTCGCCGCCTTCCGCGTCGGTGCGGTCGCCGAACTTCTCCTGCGGCAGGGCGCTGTCGGCGATATCGTTGTGGCCGTTGTGAACGAGGCCGAGATAGCGCGCGCCCAGACCGTAATAGACATCGAGCAATTCGGGCGAACGGCCGGCGACATAGGCATTCTCGATGCCGATCAGTGCGACGCGCTTGCCCTCGCCATGGAGACGGCGAATGTCGGCCGAGGAGCGGGCGAGGCCGATTTCATCCGGATACAGATTATCCGTCATACGGCGAATGGCGGCGAATTTTGCAAAGGCCTCGGCGGCGGCCCCTGCATGACCCGCATCGTCGCGCGCGCCCTGCCCCGCATAGACGACGAAGAAGACCGCGTCGAGCCCGCCTTCGCGCATGCGCGGCAGATCGACCTGCACCGGGTATGCGCCCGGCTTGCCGGGATCATAGATTTCGGTCGCGAAGGTCGAGGGGATATCGACATGTGTGTCGATGGTAATGACGCTTGCATGGATGCGCGCCGCCGTTTCCGCCAGCGTCGGCGGCGGTGTCTCGGCGACGAAGACCGGGCGCAACGTCCAGATGGCGCCGATGATCAGCGCCAGGGCGGTGGCCAGAATGCCGTATCGCACCCATTTCATCTTCACCTTGCCCGGCATTTTCAGGCCTCCCCTTTCAAGCGCCGCGGCGCGCCTCGATCGCGTCCCAGACAAGGCCTGCCAGATTGGCGTTGTCGAAACGGTCGATCTCCTGGATGCCAGTCGGCGAGGTGACGTTGATCTCGGTCAGGAAGTCGCCGATGACGTCGATGCCGACGAAGATCAGGCCGCGCTTCTTCAGCTCCGGTCCGATCATCTCGCAGATTTCGCGTTCGCGCTTCGTCAGCGACCATTTTTCGGGGCGGCCGCCGACATGCATGTTGGAGCGCGACTCGCCCTCGGCCGGCACGCGGTTGATGGCGCCGACGGGGCGCCCCTCGACCAGGATGATGCGCTTGTCGCCCTGCCGCACTTCGGGGAGATATTTCTGCACGATCACCGGCTCGCGATTCATCTGGCCGAAGATTTCCAGGAGCGAATTGAGGTTTTCATCGCCTTCGCGGATGCGGAAGACGCCGATGCCGCCATTGCCGAACAGCGGCTTGACGATGATGTCACCGAATTCACGGCGAAAGGCGCGGATCTCCTCCGGATCGCGGCTGATCAGCGTCGGCGGCAGCAGACCCTTGAAGCGCACCGCAAAAAGCTTTTCCGGCGCGTTCCTGACCTCGGCCGGATCGTTCACGACCAGCGTTTTCGGATGCACGGTCTCGAGAATATGCGTCGCCGTGATGTAGCTCATGTCGAAAGGCGGGTCCTGGCGCATCAACACCACGTCGAGATCCTCGAGGAAGGTCCTTTCGAGGCTGCCCAAGGTCGAATGATTGCCGATCTCGCGGCGCAGCGTCATCGGCCGCATGCGCGCATAGGCGCGGCCGTCGCGCATCGAGAGATCCTTAGGCTCGTAGTAAAAGAGGCGGTGGCCGCGACGCTGCGCCTCCAGCCCCAGCGCAAAGGTCGAGTCGGCATTGATGTTGATCTGATGGACCGGATCCATCTGGATGGCGACGGCAAGGCTCATGCTCATTTCTCGCATTCATTCGCTGGCAGGCATTCGCAGGCAGGGCCCGCGCGGGCTCGGGGAAAGATGGGGGGAGCGCTCCGGCTTTGCGAGAAAAAAATCAGTTGAGGCGGGTCTTGAGGCGACGCAGGGCCTCTTCGGCCATGCCGGCAATGCGAATTTCGCCGAGATCGGCCGCCATGTCGCGGCAGGCTTCGAAGGCATGGGCGGCGGCACCCATGTGGCCGGCATGCACCTCGAGGCGGCCGAGTTCGAAACGCAGGCCGGCCCGCTGCGGCGCCAGCCAGATCATGCGCAGCACGATCTCGCGGGCCCGGACAAAGTCGCCGGCCTTGACGGCGCGGCCCAGAATGTTGTTTTCGAGCCTGAGCAGAATGTCGCGTGGGCCGACCGGCTCGCAGGCCTCGGGCGTCAGCCGCGCATCGGGCCCCTCGACACCGCGCAGCAGCGTCAGCAGGTCGGCGGCGGTCAGGGCGCGGCCGCCATTGAACGGATCGAGTACCGTTGCCTCGCCGGCACTGCGCAGCCTGAGCACGAAATGGCCCGGGAAATTCAGGCCGCTCAGATCGAGACCCAGCTTCGTGCCGACATGAAGATAGAGAATGCCCAGCGTGACCGGCAGACCCTTGCGGCGATCGATCACGTCGGCGAGGTTGGCATTGCGCGGATCGTCATAGGTTTCGGTATCGCCGAGATAGCGATAACGGCCGGCAACAACGCCGGCCAGTGCGCCCGCGACGATGCCGGGCGGCGCATCCCGCACGTCGCCCGAAAGGGTGTCGGCGGCCACCGCGGCCAGTTCGTCGAGATGCGCGAGATAGGGAGCGGGTTCGAATTCGGGCCGATCGAGCGCCGCCAGCGTCAGCGCCAGTCGTGCAAGGTCGAGTTTGTCGTCGGGCATCGCGCCCGCCCGCTGCAACTCGCCTTCCATGCTGCCCATCGTTCCGTCCATGCGCCGATCATGACGCGGGACGGGCCGGGGATGCAAGTGCGCGCAGGCCCACGCCCTCAGCGCCTGCCGACCTCGACATAGGAAACGACGTTCCGGACGCCCGAAACGCTGCGCGCATGAGCGATGACGCGATCGAGCTCGGCGCGGTCGCGCGCCGTGCCCATCAGATAGACGGTCCCGCGCACGGTCTCGATCGAATAGTTGATGCCGCTGACATTGCTGTCGCCGGTCAGGCGCGCCCGCAGCTTGGTCGTGATTGCCGTGTCGCTCATCGCCTGCATGAAGCCGGCGCTCTCGCCAACCTGCAATTCGTTGATGACCTCCCTGACGCCACCGATCGTCCAGACGATGCGCGTCACCGTCACGCGATCTTCGGGCTTCGGCACGATGCCCGACAACAACACGCGGCCGTTGCGAACCTGGGTGGCGACGCCCTTGTAGAGATTGCCGTCTTCGGCCAGAAGCTTGCGGTTGATTTCAAAGGATATTTCATTGTCGTCGAGCGCCTGTTCGAGGCCGCGATCCTGGGCCGCACCGACCGCCGCCGCACCGCCCGCGCCGACGACCAGCGGCACACAACCGCCCAGGGTCAGCAGGGCCAGAACCAGAGCCGCCAAAGACATTCGCATATCAAACCTCCAGATCGGGTGCCCCGGACTCGCGGCTGCAGATGGCCTGACCGCTGCGGCAAGATTAAGGCCGCCATGCATCCACGAGATGACGCGGCAGCCGGCGTGGCGCAACCAGAACCAGATCGAAACGGATATCGAGCCCGGCCAGGACCGGACGCATGGCCAGCAGGTGATCGGCCGCGCGCACCAGGCGCTGCTGCTGACGCGGCAACAGCGCTTCGACCGCGCGCTCGCCGGCCATCCCGTTTCTTGCGCTGGCCTTGACCTCGACAATGACCAGTGTCCGGCCGCGACGGGCGACCATGTCGATCTCCCCGGCCCGGGTTTTCAGGCGGCGCTCCAGAATGTGGTAGCCCTTGAGGCGCAGCCAGAAGGCGGCCAGGGTTTCGGCGCGCAAGCCGAGGCTGTGGGCGGCGCGGCCACGCGCGGAATTGCCCTTTCTTGTCCCGCCTTCAATCCTTCGCATCCGCAATTTCCAGGGCGCGGGCATAGATCTCGCGGCGCGGCAGTCCGGTCATCGAGACGACTTCGGCGACCGCATCCTTGAGACTTGCACGGCGCAGGGCGTTTTCAAGCATTGCGTCGATCTCGTGCGCGCAAAGCGCGGCGCGCTTTTCCGGCGGTCCGACCACGATGACGATCTCACCCCGGGGCGGGCCCGCATCCACATAATGGGCCGCCAGTTCGCTCAGCGTTCCGCGCCGCACTTCCTCGAATTTCTTGGTCAGTTCGCGGGCCACCGCCGCTGCGCGGGGACCGAGCGCCGCCGCCATGTCATCGAGCGAGGCCGCCAGACGGTTGGCGCTTTCAAGAAAGACCAGCGTTGCCGGGATGGCCGCCAGTTCGGTCAGCTCCTTGCGCCGCGCTTCCTGTTTCGCGCTCAGGAAGCCGCCGAAGAAAAAGCGGTCGGTCGGCAGGCCCGCCAGGGTCAACGCCGCCAGCACCGAGGAGGCACCCGGCAGCGTCGTCACCGCGTGCCCGGCCGCCACCGCCTCGCGCACCAGCTTGAGACCCGGATCGGAGACCAGCGGCGTGCCTGCATCCGAGACCAGCGCAATCGCCTCGCCGGCCTCCAGCCGCTTCAGGATGCGCGGACGCATCTCGGCCGCGTTGTGGTCGTGATAGGGCGCGGTGCGCGCCTCGATATGGTGAATGGCAAAGAGCTTGGCGGTGACCCGTGTGTCCTCGCACAGAACCAGATCGGCGCGGGCCAGCACATCGAGCGCGCGCAGCGTGATGTCACCGGCATTGCCGATCGGCGTCGCCGTGACATAGAGACCGGGCGCAAGGCGGCCGGCGGCGGATACAGGTCTTGCGGGTTTTTCATTCATCGCGGGCGACCTTGCGCCCGGAAGGGACTTTTTGGCAAGACGGGGCGCCGGCGCCGCGGCGCGCCCGGTTTACTTGGCGGGGCGCGGACAGTACCCTTTGCCGACGCCACCCTTTTGTTCGTTCAAGGAAAATTCCCGGTGACAGACGCCCGCCCCTTGTGTTCCGGCCATTTGCGTTCCGGCCTTCGGGCGTTGGCTGTTCTCGGTCTCGGCCTGATGCTGGCCGGCTGCAACGGCCTTGGCGGCCGAACGGCACCCCCCGTGGTGGTCGCGCCGCCGCCCACCGTCCAGGTCCAGCCGCCGCCGCGCGTCGATGTGCCGGCCATGCGCGATCCCGCACGCTTCTACACGCCGGCGCATATGGCCGGCGCGCAGCCGATCCGGGTCGCGCTGCTGCTGCCCTTCAATTCGCCGCGCGACAATGTGCGGACGCTTTCCAATGCAATCTACAATGCGGCGCAGCTGGCGTTGTTCGAGTTCGACAACCGGCAGATCATGCTGATCCCCAAGGCGACCGGCGGTACGTCCGGCGGTGCACAGCGCGCCGCTCAGGAAGCGCTGGGTGCCGGCGCCGACCTCATTCTCGGTCCGCTCTTTGCCGAAGAGGTGACTGCCGTCGCGCCGCTTGCCGCCGGCGCCCGCGTGCCGGTCGTCGCCTTCTCCTCCGACAGTTCGGTCGCCGGCAACGGCGTCTACCTGCTCTCCTTCCCGCTCGACCAGGACATCGAGCGGATCGTCGAATTCGCAACCCTGCAGGGCCTGCAGCGCTTCGGTGCGCTGTACCCGCAAGGCACCTATGGCGACCGGGCGCGGAGCGCGTTCGAACAGGCCGTTGCCGCAAGGGCCGGCCTGGTCGTCGCCGCGACTTCCTATCCGGCGGATTCGGACGGCATGTACGAGCCGGCCCGGCGCATTGCCGCCAGCTATGGCGAGGGAAGCTTCCAGGCCCTGTTCCTTCCCGAAGGCGGCGCGCAGCTCAAAACGATTTCTCCGCTGCTCCCCTATTACGATCTCGACCCGCGGCAGGTGAAGTTTCTCGGCACCGGGCTCTGGGACGATCCGTCGCTGGCGCTTGAGCCGCCGCTTCACGGCGCGTGGTTTCCGGCACCGCCACCCGAAGGCCATGCGCAGTTCCTGACCCGCTACAAGCGCGCCTATGGCAGCACCACACCGCCGCGCATCGCCAGTCTCGGCTATGACGCGGCAAGCCTTGCGGTTGCGCTGGCAACGCGGCCGGCCGGCGAGCGCTTCAGCGCCGAAGCGTTGACCGACCCGGACGGCTTTGCAGGCGTCGATGGCATTTTCCGGTTCATGCCGGACGGGCGGACCGAACGCGGTCTTGCAGTGATGGAAATCCGGGCTGGCGGTGCGGTGGTCGTCGATCCGGCACCGACCAGTTTCCGTCCCCCGCTCTTCTAGGCCAGCAGGCGCGCCAGCAACGCATCGAGGACGAGGCGACCTTCGGCGCTGGCGCGGATATGGTCGCCGTCGCGGATCAGCAAGCCGTCCGCCGCGAGGCTTTCAATGCGGGCAGCATCGAGCGGACGGCCGGCGAGGCGTTCATAGCGCGCGCAGGAGACGCCCTCCTCGAGACGCAGTCCCATCAGCATCAGTTCGTCGCCCTGCTCGGCCGGCGAAATCTCTTCGGCCGCCTCGAGGCCATGACCCGATCGTTCGGCCGCCTCGATCCACGCCCCGGGCGTACGCAACGTTCGGGTCGCCAGATGGCGCGCACCGGACCGGATGCGGCCATGCGCACCGGGACCGACACCGGCATAATCGCCATATCGCCAATAGACGAGATTGTGCCGGCATTCGGCGCCGCGCCGCGCATAGTTCGAAACCTCATAGGCCGTCATCCCGGCCTCGGCGCAGATTGCGCCGGTCAATTCGTAAAGTGCGGCCGCGTCTTCCTCGGCCGGCAACGCGAATGCACCCTTCTCGTAAAGACGCGCAAAGGCCGTTTCGGGCTCGATGGTCAGTTGATAGAGCGAGAGGTGGTCGGCGGCATGCGCCAGCGCCCCGCGCAGTTCCCTTTCCCAGGCCGCGCGTGTCTGGCCGGGGCGCGCATAGATCAGATCGAAGGAAAGGCGCGGGAAGGTTTCGCGGGCCAGCGCGATGGCGCGGAGCGCCTCGTCGGCGGTGTGCAGGCGGCCGAGAAACCTCAGTTGCGCGTCATCAAGCGACTGCACGCCCAGCGAGAGACGATTGACGCCGGCCGATGCATAGCCGCGAAAACGTGTCGCCTCGACGCTGGTCGGATTGGCTTCAAGCGTGATCTCGAGATCGTCATCGACGGGCCAGAGCGCATGGATGCGCTGCAGCACAGCATCGACCGTCGGCACTTCCATCAGCGAGGGCGTGCCGCCGCCGAAGAAGATCGAACGGACGCGGCGGGGGCCCGTCAGCCCGCGCATGTGCTCGAGTTCGCGCGTCAGCGCGGCGGCCCAGCGCGCCTGATCGACCGAGGCGACAACATGGGAATTGAAGTCGCAATAGGGGCATTTCGACTGACAGAAGGGCCAGTGCACGTAAATGCCGAAGCACGGCGCCGATTCCTGACCGTCCGCCGACGGATCAATTTGCGGTGAAGCAGGCATCGACAAGCTGACGGAAGGCATGGGCACGATGCGAGATCGCATGCTTCTTCTCCGGCTCCATTTCGCCGAAGGTGATGTCATGGCCGTCGGCGACGAATATCGGATCGTAGCCGAAGCCCTTTTCGCCGCGCGGCGGCCAGACGAGTTCGCCGTCCACCCTGCCCTCGAAATATTCGACATGCCCGTCGGGCCAGGCCAGCGCCAGGCCGCAGATGAAATGCGCCCGCGTGTCATGCGGGCCGGCTTCGACCATGCCGCGACGGAGCTTTTCCATCGCGAAGTCGAAATCCTTTGTCGGCCCCGCCCAGCGCGCCGAATGGATGCCGGGGGCGCCCGACAGGGCTTCGACGCAAAGGCCGGAATCGTCGGCCAGCGCCGGCAGGTTGGCGGCACGGGCCGCAGCCAGCGCCTTCAGTTCGGCATTCTCGCGAAAGCTGGCGCCGGTTTCTTCGGGTTCGGGCAGTCCGAGTTCGCCGGCCGAGACGGTTTCGACCGCGAAAGGCGCCAGCAGATCGCCGATCTCGCGCACCTTGCCCGGATTGTGGCTTGCGACCACCAGGCGGCCGCCCCCGAAGCGGCGCGTCATCCCGCGACCGCCGCCTTCTGCCGGATCACGAGATCGGCGATGGCCGATTTCGCCAGCCCGAGAAGCTTCGAGAGTTCGTCCTCGCTGAAAGGCTCGCCTTCGGCCGTGCCCTGCACTTCGCAGATGCCGCCCTTGCCGGTAATGACGAAATTGGCGTCGGTATCGGCTTCGGAATCCTCGGCATAGTCGAGATCGACCACCGGCACGCCGTTGTAGATGCCGCAGGAGATCGCTGCGACATGGTCCTTCAGCACCGGGCCCGACAGCATCGAGCGGGCGCGCATCCACTCGATGCATTGATGGAGCGCCACCCAGGCACCGGTGATCGAGGCGGTGCGGGTGCCGCCATCGGCCTGCAGCACGTCGCAATCGACCGAAATCTGACGCTCGCCCAGCGCACGGAGATCGACGATGGTGCGCAGCGAGCGGCCGATCAGGCGCTGGATTTCCTGCGTGCGGCCCGATTGCTTGCCGGTCGAGGCCTCGCGGCGCATCCGTTCATGGGTCGAGCGCGGCAGCATGCCGTATTCGGCCGTCACCCAGCCCTTGCCGCCGCCCTTGAGGAAAGGCGGGACGCGCTCTTCGAGGCTGGCCGTGCACAGCACATGGGTGTCGCCGAAGCGGACCAGGCAGGAGCCCTCGGCGTGCTTGGCGACGCCCGGTTCGAAGGTGACCTGACGCATTTCATGGGGCTGACGGCCGGAAGGGCGCATTGTCGGGATTCCGATCTCTGTCTCGAATGGTTGGCGGCTGTTTTCGGGGGCCTTAGTACCCCGGCGCGGGCGAAGCGTAAAGGAAACCGGTCCATCAATTGACGCGGCGCCCCGCGCTACCTAGATTTGTCACCGCTTTCAGACACTTACGGAAAGGACAGGGACAGCACATGGTGGCCGTCAAGGATCTCAACGAGCGTTCGCGCGAGATCCTGCGTCGCGTGGTGGAGAGCTATCTCGAAACCGGCGAGCCGGTCGGCTCGCGCATCCTGTCGCGGCAGCTTCCGATCTCGCTCTCTGCCGCCTCGATCCGCAATGTGATGTCGGATCTGGAGTCCCTGGGACTGATCTTTTCGCCACATACCAGCGCCGGCCGGCTGCCGACCGAGGCGGGCCTGCGGATGTTCGTCGACGGGTTGCTCGAGATCGGCGATCTCAGCGACGAGGAACGCAAGACGATCGAGCGGCAAGTGGCAGGCTCGCACAAGAATGTCGAGGATGTGCTGGACGAGGCGTCGAAGCTGTTGTCGGGCCTCAGCCATGCGGCCGGTTTCGTCGTCGCGCCGACCTATGACGCGGCGCTGAAACATCTCGAATTCGTGCCGATCGACGGAGAGCGGGCGCTGGTCGTCATCGTGACCGAGGGCGGCGCGGTCGAGAACCGGGTTATCGAGATCCCCAAGGGGCTGACGCCGTCGGCTCTGGCCGAGGCCACCAACTATCTCAATGCACAGTTGCGCGGCAAGACGCTGGACGAGGCCAAGACGCATCTTGCCCGCGACATGGAGACGCGCAAGGCCGAACTCAACGCGCTGACCGCCAAGGTCATCGAGGCCGGGCTTGCCACCTGGTCGGGCACGGGCGGCAGCAACGATCCGCTCAGCAAGTCGCTGATCGTGCGCGGACGCTCGCGGCTTCTCGAAGACGTGCATGCGATGGAGGATCTCGAGCGCATCCGGCTGCTTTTCGACGATCTCGAGAACAAGCGGGACCTGGTGCAGCTGCTGGGGCTGGCCGAGCAGGCCGACGGGGTGCGCATTTTCATCGGTTCCGAGAACAAGCTGTTCTCGCTGTCGGGTTCGTCGCTGATCGTCAGCCCCTATATGGATGCCCAGCAGCATGTGGTGGGGGTGCTGGGGGTGATCGGGCCGACGCGGCTCAATTACGCGCGCGTGATCCCGATGGTCGACTACACGGCGAAACTGGTCGGCCGGCTGATCAATTGACGCAGGCCGGCACCGGTCCGGACGGGTTGACATCTCGCGCCCCGGCGCGCACATGCACTCGCCGGAACAGCCCACAGAACTGACATGGACGCAAACGGTAGCCCCATGAGTGACGACAAGAACAAGAACGAAACTGAAACGCCGGAAACGGCCGAGAATCTGGCCGAGACGCTGGCGGCCGAGCCGGCCGGGCAGGGCGAGGCCCGTGACGCGGCAGGTCCCGATGCGGCGGCCGGACCGGATGCCGCCATGCTCGAGGCCGAGATTGCCGAACTCAAGGACCGGCTGCTGCGCGTTTCCGCCGAAATGGAAAACACCCGCAAACGCGCCGAGCGCGACAAGGCCGATGCGACACGCTATGCGGCCGCCAATTTCGCGCGCGACATGCTGCAGGTGGCCGACAATCTGCGCCGCGCCATCGGCACGCTGAAGGATGACGAGCGCGCAGCGGCGGCCGAGAGCGTCAAGGCGATGGTCGAGGGCGTCGAAATGACCGAACGCCAGCTGCTGTCGATTTTCGAGCGCCACGGCATCCGCGAAATCACGCCGCAGCCGGGCGAACGCTTCGATCCCAACCTGCATGAAGCGATGTTCGAAGTGCCGGGCACCGAGCATCCCGCCGGCACAGTGGTTCACGTGCTCGAGGGCGGCTACATGATTGGCGAACGCCTTCTGCGCGCGGCGCGGGTCGGTGTCGCCAAGGCCGAGGGTGCCGCGACCGGCGGCAATGTCGACACGACGGCCTGAGCACACTTGCCCCTTGTGCCGGGCGCCGCATCACGCCATGATCATAACGCTGTTATAACGCAGCGGCAGGCGGAGGAGGATGCGATGCTCGAACTTTGGGCGGCGGCGGCTTTTTTTCTGGCAATTCATCTGGTTGTGGCCGGCTCGGGCCTGCGCGACCGGATTGTCGGCACGATCGGCGAGAAACCTTATCTCGGCCTCTTCTCGCTGGTCTCGATTGGCGGCATCGTCTGGCTTTCCATGGCCTATAACGGGGCGCTCACCGGCCCCAATCCGCTCTACTGGGTCGCCCCGCTCTGGGCGCTGCATCTCTCGCCATTGATCATCCTTGTCGCCGCGCTCTTTGCCGTGATCGGCGTCACGACGGCCAACCCGACGGCGGTCGGCGCCGAAGCGCTCGCGACCAACCCCGACACGGTGCGGGGCATGCTGCGCATCACGCGGCATCCGTTTCTGTGGGGCGTTGCGATCTGGGCACTGTGGCATCTGCTGATCAATGGCGATCAGGCTTCGATCATCTTCTTCGGCACCTTCGCGCTGCTGGCCCTACTCGGCACTTTCTCGATCGACGACAAGCGCGAGCGAAAGATGGGAGAGGCCTGGCGCGACTTCGCCTCGAAGACCTCCAATCCGCCTTTTCTCGCCATTGTCGCCGGCCGCAACAGCCTGAAGCCCGGCGAACTTGGCTGGTGGCGAATCCTCGTCGCGCTGATTGTCTTCGGCGCCTTGTTTTACGGGCATTTGTGGGCTTTCGGCGTTTCGCCGGTGCCGGGCTGGTATCCGTACTGACGGATCTCAGCCGGGCCGGGTCACGCGGCGGAGCGTCAGGTTGATGCGGCCGCCGCCCGGGATCAGCCGCGAGGAACCGAAAACCAGCCGGTCGACGCCGTGAAAGCGCAGGCGCGACGGCCCGCCCATCACCAGCACATCGCCGGAAGAGAGTCTGAAGCTTTTCGATCTGTCGCTGCGGGCGAATCCGCCGACGCGGAAAATGCATGTGTCGCCCAGCGAGAGCGAGACCACCGGCGCATCAAGTGCCTGTTCATCCTCATCGCGGTGCAGACCCATGCGCGCGCCGGGATGGTCGTAGAGATTGACCAGGCAGCATTCGGGTGGCGCCGGATAGGCCGCGAGATCGTCCCAGAGCGCCAGTAGTGCTGCGGGTATGGCCGGCCAGGAGGCGTCGTTAACCTCGTTTTTCGGCGCATAGCCATAGCCGTCCGGCCGCGACACCCAGCCCAGCGGCCCGAAATTGGTCTGATGGATCGACCAGGGCTTGCCGGTGCGGGGCATGCGCGGGCGATAGGGCGGCGTCCCCTCGAAAGCCCGCATCAGCGCCGACACCAGCGCCTGCTGGGCGGCCTCGTCCAGCAGGCGCGGATAGAGCGCCAGACCTTCAAATCCCGTGTCGACCGGTTTCATGATTTTCAGTATAGCGGCAAAAGAGACTGCTCGATTTTTGACACTTGCAGTGTCATATTGCCCGCCGGCCGGACGAAAGGCGTCCGGCCTCATCCAGAGCGGAGGGGTGCGCGATGATGAGGGTGTTCGGGATATTTCTGGCTGCTGCCCTGCTTTCGGGCTGCGCAGCGGCCGTCATGCAGGGCGCAACGCGGGCGAGCGACAATGCCCGCATTCTCGCGAACGAGGATGCGGCCGCGGCAGGAGACGTCGAGGCTCAGATGAAGATGGGCGACAGCCATTGCTGCACCATCGCAGGCTCCACCGGCGTTCTCAACAACCAGAAGGCGACCGAATGGTACTGCAAGGCGGCGCGGCAGGGCGACCGGCGCGCCAAATACGAGCTCGGGCGCATCTATTCGGGCGATCTCGTGCGCGGCATGAATGCGCCAGCCAAGCTCGGCGCGCTGGTCACGACGCAGCGCGAGAACAAGCCGCTGGCGCTGATGTGGTTCAACCTCGCGGCCGAGGCCGGCGATGACGATGCGGCCCGGAAAGCGGCGCGGCTCAGCGAGGACATGACCGCGCCCGAGCGGTTGCAGGCCAGCGTTCGGCAGCAGGACTGGCGGAACCAGGCCTGCGAGTGGAATGCGGTCTATCCGGACAATCCGCTCTAGGCGTCCGGTCGGAACGGAAAGAGAGACGGACGGCGCTGGGGTACACGCCGTCCGTCTTGCATTCTGCTGCCGCCAGACGATCCGGGTTCCGAAAAGGAATGCGCTGTGATGGCCACTGAGTCCCAAATGCCGCGCTTCCTGTGGCCATATTGCCGCATCAACGCTTGCGGGGCGTGAAACCCAAACCTATATACAGCGCAACCGTTTCAACCCCCGTGCCGGGGATTTTGAGGGCCCGCCCCTGGGGAGCCCTTGAGCCCGCGGGACGGACAACCCCTTTTCAGGGGGCCGGTTTCGACCGGGAGCGTCCGCACGGGCGCCTCCTGGAACACCGCGGGCGCCAGATGTGGCCCGCCCGGCCCGCCGCAATGTGAGGACAAGGACAATGGCTAAAGTTATCGGTATCGACCTCGGCACGACCAATTCCTGCGTCGCCGTGATGGAAGGCAAGACCGCCAAGGTGATCGAGAACGCCGAAGGCGCCCGTACCACGCCCTCCATGGTCGCCTTTACCGCCGATGGCGAGCGCCTGGTCGGCCAGTCGGCCAAGCGGCAAGCCGTCACCAACCCGTCCAACACACTGTTCGCCATCAAGCGTCTTATCGGCCGCTCCTACGAAGACCCGACCACCCAGAAGGACAAGGGCATGGTGCCCTACAACATCGTCAAGGCGCCGAATGGCGACGCCTGGGTGGAAGCACATGGCGAGAAATATTCGCCTTCGCAGATTTCGGCCTTCATCCTGCAGAAGATGAAGGAAACAGCCGAAAGCTATCTCGGCGAAAAGGTCGAGAAGGCCGTCATCACGGTTCCCGCCTATTTCAACGACGCCCAGCGCCAGGCAACCAAGGACGCCGGCAAGATCGCGGGGCTTGAAGTGCTGCGCATCATCAACGAGCCGACGGCGGCCGCTCTCGCCTACGGGCTCGACAAGAAGGAAGGCGAGCTGATCGCGGTCTACGACCTTGGCGGCGGCACCTTCGACGTCTCGATCCTTGAAATCGGCGACGGCGTCTTCGAAGTCAAATCGACCAATGGCGACACGTTCCTTGGCGGCGAGGACTTCGACATGCGCCTGGTCAATTATCTCGCCGACGAATTCAAGAAAGAGAACGGCATCGACCTGCGGGGCGACAAGCTGGCGCTGCAGCGGCTGAAGGAAGCCGCCGAGAAGGCCAAGATCGAGCTTTCCTCGGCGACGCAGACCGAAGTCAACCTGCCTTTCATCACGGCAGACGCGTCGGGCCCGAAACATCTCACCATGAAGATTACCCGTGCCAAGCTCGAAGCGCTTGTCGAAGACCTGGTCCAGCGCACGATCGATCCCTGCAAGGCCGCATTGAAGGACGCCGGCGTCACGGCCGGGCAGATCAATGAAATCGTGCTGGTCGGCGGCCAGTCGCGCATGCCGAAGATCCGTGAAGCGGTAAAGCAGTTCTTCGGCAAAGAGCCGAACATGAGCGTCAACCCGGATGAAGTGGTCGCCATGGGCGCCGCGATCCAGGCCGGCGTGTTGCAGGGCGACGTCAAGGACGTGCTGCTGCTCGACGTGACGCCGCTGTCGCTCGGTATCGAGACGCTGGGCGGCGTGTTCACGCGTCTCATCGAACGCAACACGACGATCCCGACCAAGAAGGCACAGACTTTCTCGACGGCCGAGGACAACCAGTCGGCGGTGACGATCCGCGTCTTCCAGGGCGAGCGCGAGATGGCAGCCGACAACAAGCTGCTCGGTCAGTTCGACCTTGTCGGTATTCCGTCAGCGCCGCGCGGCGTGCCGCAGATCGAGGTTGCCTTCGACATCGACGCCAACGGCATCGTCAACGTGTCGGCCAAGGACAAGGCGACCAACAAGGAACAGACGATCCGCATCGAGGCGTCGGGCGGTCTGTCCGAAGCCGATATCGAAAAGATGGTCAAGGACGCCGAGGCGCATGCCGAGGAAGACCGGAAGCGGCGCGAAGAAGCCGAGACCCGCAACCACGGCGAAGCGCTAGCCAATTCAACCGAGAAGATGCTGGCCGAGAACGCCGACAAGGTTCCGGCCGATGTGAAGTCCGAAGTCGAAACCGCGCTGGAAGCCTTGAAGACCGCGCTCACGGGCGGCGACACTGCCGACATCAAGGCCAAGACCGATGCGTTGACACAGGTGTCGATGAAACTCGGCGAGGCGCTCTACAAGGCGGCCCAGGCCGAAGCCCAGACCGACGAGGCCGGCGGCGGTACGGATACCGATGGCGGGCGCGAAAATGTCGTCGATGCCGACTTCGAGGAAGTCGACGACGACAAGAAAGATCAGGACAAGTCCGCCTGATCAGGGGCCTTGAGATGATGCCCGTATTCTCCACACGATATGCCCGGCGGGTGCGCGCAAGCGCGTCCGCTGCGGCGTTACATTGTCTATGGTGACCTGCGATGTCGAAACGCGATTTCTACGACGTCCTGGGAGTCGGCCGCGATGCAAGCGCGGACGAATTGAAGAAGGCGTATCGTAATCTCGCCAAGAAGTATCACCCCGATCAGAATCAGGGCGACAAGGAGGCCGAGCAGCGCTTCAAGGAACTCAACGAAGCCTATGACGCGCTGAAGGACGATCAATCGCGTGCCGCCTATGACCAGTTCGGCCATGCCGCTTTCGATGGCGGCATGGGTGGGCGCGGCGGCGGGCGCGGCGGGTTTGGCGGCGGCGCCTCGATGTCGGACATCTTCGACGACCTCTTCGGCGAGTTCATGGGCGGAAGACGGGGCGGGCGCGGCGATGGCGGCCGCATGCGCGGACACGACCTTCGCTACAACATGGAAATCGACCTCGAAGAAGCCTTCGAGGGCAAGAAGGCGCAAATTCGCGTGCCGTCGTCGGTTGCCTGCGAGGCCTGCACCGGAACGGGCGCCGCACCCGGATCGAGCCCCATCACCTGCACGACCTGCCAGGGCCATGGCAAGGTGCGCGCCTCTCAGGGCTTTTTCACCATCGAGCGGACCTGTCCGACCTGCCACGGACGCGGACAGACCATCGACAAACCCTGTACGGCCTGTCATGGCCAGGGCCGCGTCGAAAAGGAGCGGACACTTTCGGTCAACATCCCGGCAGGCGTCGAAGACGGCACGCGCATCCGGCTGGCCGGCGAGGGCGAAGCCGGCATGCGGGGCGGACCGGCTGGCGATCTCTATATCTTTCTCTCGGTCCGGCCGCACCGGCTCTTCGAGCGCGACGGCGCGGATCTCTTCTGCCGGGTGCCGATCTCGATGGCAACGGCGGCCCTTGGCGGCGAAATAGAAGTGCCGACGCTGGGCGGCAAACGGGTCAAGGTGAAGGTGCCGGAGGGCGCGCAGACCGGCCGGCAATTCCGCCTCAAGGGCAAGGGGATGCCGGTCGTCAATTCGCGCGAGGCGGGCGATCTCTATATCCAGATCACGGTCGAGACGCCGGTTCATCTTACCAGGAAACAGAAGGAGTTGCTGCGGGAGTTCGAGACTTCGTCATCCGACAGCAACAGTCCGGAAAGCTCGGGCTTTTTCGCCAGGGTCAAGGAGTTCTGGGACGGATTCCAGAACTGACTGGATCGCGACGCAGCACTTTACGCTAGTCTGGGAGGGTCCCGCCGAAGCATCGGCGGGACCTTTTTCGACAGGCCTGCCCATAGATGCGAAACCATGTCCTGCCGGTGGCGCTGCTGATCGCCTCCAATCTCTTCATGACGGTGGCCTGGTACTGGCACCTCAAATACAAGCATCTGCCGATTGCGGCCGTCGTGCTGGTCAGCTGGGGCATCGCACTGATCGAGTATTCGCTCGCCGTTCCCGCCAACCGGATCGGATACGGTGTCTATACGGCGCATCAGCTCAAGACCCTTCAGGAAGTCATCACGCTGACGGTTTTCGTCGGTTTCTCGGCGTTCTATCTGGGGCAGGGGCCGACATGGAACACCGCGATCGGCTTTTCGCTGATCGCGCTGGGGGCTTATTTCGTCTTCCGGGGCTGAATAGGGGCTGCTATACCGCCCCAAACGCATGGAAGACCGACATGGCCGATGACATCAAGATTGCAGTGACGGGAGCGGGCGGCCGGATGGGCCGGACGCTGATCGGGCTCATCCATCAAACCGACGGGCTCGTGCTGACCGGCGGCATCGAGGCGGCGGGATCGGTCCATCTCGGCGCCGATCTGGGCACGCTTGCCGGGCTGGCACCGCTCGGCCTCGCGGCAACCGACGATGCCCTTGGCGTCGTCAAGGAGGCCGATGCGCTGATCGATTTTTCGGTACCGGCTGCGAGCGTCGAGCTGGCGGCGCTGGCCGCACAGGCGCGGATCGTTCATGTGATCGGCACAACCGGCTTTTCGGACGCCGATGAGGAACGGATCGCGGCGGCGGCGCGGCATGCGACCATCGTCAAGGCCGGCAATATGAGCCTCGGAGTCAATCTGCTGGCCGCCTTGGTCCGGCAGGCGGCCCGCGCACTCGATAGCGACTGGGATATCGAGATCGTCGAGATGCATCACCGTCACAAGGTCGATGCGCCGTCGGGCACAGCCCTGCTGCTCGGCGCGGCGGCCGCCGAGGGGCGCGGCATTGCGCTGAAGGAGAATTCCGAACGCGGGCGCGACGGACAGACCGGGGCGAGAAAGACGGGCGCCATCGGCTTTGCGAGTTTGCGCGGCGGTTCGGTCGTTGGCGACCATCAGGTGATCTTTGCCGGCGCACAGGAGCGCATCGTGCTTGGCCATGTGGCCGAGGACCGGGGTATCTTTGCGCGCGGCGCGCTGAAGGCGGCACAATGGGGGCAGGGCAAGGGGCCCGGCCTGTTCAGCATGGCCGACGTGCTGGGTATCGAATAATCTGTCTACGGATAAAACGCTGGAGTGAGCCTTGTCGAATCTGCTTGTGCTTGTCCGCCACGGACAAAGCGAATGGAACAAGAAGAACCTTTTTACCGGCTGGCGCGATCCTGGCCTGACCGAACAGGGCATTGCCGAGGCGCGCGAGGCGGGCCAGGCGATGAAGGCGCGCGGCCTCGTGTTCGATGTCGCCTTCACCTCGGCGCTCAGCCGCGCGCAGGAGACCAACCGGCTGATGCTCGAGGAGCTCGGCCAGACGGACATCGAGATCGTGAAGGATCAAGCGCTCAACGAGCGCGACTATGGCGATCTGTCGGGTCTCAACAAGGACGATGCGCGCCAGAAGTGGGGCGAGGAACAGGTGCATATCTGGCGCCGTTCCTACGACGTGCCGCCGCCCGGCGGCGAAAGCCTGAAGATGACCGCCGAGCGGGTGCTGCCCTATTACGAAAAGGAAATCCTGCCGCGCGTCCTCAAGGGCGAGCGCGTGCTTGTTGCGGCACATGGCAATTCGCTGCGGGCGCTGGTCATGCTGCTCGACAGGCTCAGCCAGGAAGAAGTGCTCGCGCTCAACATCGCGACCGGTGCGCCGATCGTCTATGAGCTCGACGACCGGGGAAATGTGCTGAAAAAGGAAATGCTGATCGAGCGCGAAGCGCATTGACCGGCCGTCAGGCCGGCCGCGCGGATTTGAGGCCGGCCAGCGCCGCTTCGAGCGCGCGGGCAAAATCGGCGCGCTCGGCTGGCGAGAGGAAGGATGCCACCTCCAGCCGCCGTCCGTGACTCAGCAAATGGAGATGGGTCGACTTGTCGGGGTTCTCCGTCAGCGAAAGGCGGACCCAATAGGGCTGGAAACTGAAGGCCCGGGCGCGCCCGCGTGCATCGACACGACGGATGCGCAATTCATCGTCCGACAATTGCACGGTTTCATGTGCCCGCGCGGCCCGGTAGTTGGCCCTGAACGCCAACCAGACCAGTGCGACCTCAAGACCGCAAAAGCCGAGAACCGGCCAGGCGCCCTTGGCCATGAAAAATGCGCCAGCGGTGAAATTGACCGCCGCAACGACCCCCATGACGATGAAGAAACCCCGGCGCGAAAGCGAACGATGCGGCGTCAGCAACGCATCGAAATGAAGCGGCGCGGACAGCGGCACCGCGTTCATGGCGGCGGCAGGGAAGGCGGCCAAGGCAGTCATGTGTGAAAGCTAGTGCAGGGCGGGCGCATGGGCAATGCGGCCTTGCAGCGCGGCGGCGTTATGGCAAAGTCTCTGCCATGCCAATGAAAAAACCCGAGATCGAAGAATTCTTCCGCCGCCTTTCGGCCAACCTCCCGGCACCCGAGACCGAGCTGAAATACAGCAACACCTATACGCTGCTGGTCGCGGTCGTGCTGTCGGCGCAGGCCACCGATGTCGGCGTCAACAAGGCCACCGAGAAACTCTTCAAGATCGCCGACAGTCCGCAGAAGATGCTGAAGCTCGGCGAGGCCGGCCTTGTCAGCCATATCAAGACGATCGGCCTCTATCGCAACAAGGCCAGGAACGTCATCGCGTTGTCGCGCCTGCTGATCGATCGACATGGCGGCGCGGTGCCGCGCGACCGCGCGGCGTTGCAGGCCCTGCCCGGCGTCGGCCGCAAGACGGCCAATGTGGTGCTCAATGTCGCCTTCGGCGAACCCACCATTGCCGTCGACACGCATATCTTCCGCGTTGCCAACCGGACCGGACTTGCGCCCGGCAAGGATGTGCTGGCGGTCGAACTGAAGCTCGAAAAGGTCGTGCCGGCCAAATATCGCCTGCATGCGCATCATTGGCTGATCCTGCATGGGCGCTATGTCTGCAAGGCGCGCAAGCCCGACTGTCCGGCCTGCAAGCTGGCCGATCTCTGCCAGTTCAAGGCCAAGACGACGCTGGCCTGAGCTTCAGGACACCGGCATGTTGCGGCGTGCCATCACCGATGACAGGCAGGCGGTCTTGTCGGCCGCGCCGCCCTCGAGCCTGCGCGCATCGACATGGCGTGCCGCGAGCACGCCGGAGGCGGTCTTGTAGAAATAGACGAAGAGACTGCAATCGCTGCCGGCATATTGCCAGACCTCGGCATCCGGTTCGCTGCGACGGAAATCGGGCGCGCCCAGACGCGCCGAAATGGCGGCAGGTGCCGCACCTGCAAGGCTCGCCGGGGTCAGCGCGCCGGCGCCAAGCGATGCCATCGCGCCGCCGCGCGCGTCGATGCCGCTACCCGGCGCCGTTTCGCAAGCGGCGAGGATCAAGGGCAGCAACAGAACCAGACGACGCTTCATGCAAAACTCTCCGGGGCGGCAAGCTTCTTGTAGGTATGGACCATCAGGATGGCGCCGAAAAGGGGCGCAAAGAGATTGAGGACCGGTACGGTCGCAAAGAGCGCCACAAGTACGCCGGCAGCCAGGACCCGGCCGCGGTGGCGGCGGCGGAGGGCCGTCGCATCTTTCGGCGCCCGATGGCGCAACGCCACCAGCTCGAAATATTCGCGGCCGAGGAGATAGCCGTTGACGGCCCAGAACAGAAAAACATTCACGATCGGGATCAGATAGAAGGGCAACACCAGCAGATTGACCGCAATCAGTACGGCCGTGAAGCGGATGGCAACGGCCACCGATTGCCAGAATGGCTGGTCCTGCCCCGGCGGATCGGAAGGATAAGACGTTTCCTCGACGCGCGCCGCGACGTTTTCGAGAAACAGGCCGGCGACCAGCGAAACGACCGGGTGAACCAGCGGGATCAACACGATGACGGCCAGGAAGCGCACTGCGTAGGCGAGGACGGTGTCGATCCAGCCAATGCCGAATTCGGGCAGCGCGGCGAGCGCCCATTGCAGGCCGGCGCCAAACAGCACCAGCAGGACCAGTGTCAGACCCAGGGACAGCCACATCACGCGGCGCAAGGGAGCGGAAAAGGTTTCGCGCAGGGCGCGCAGGGCGTCGGACAACATCCAGCATATCCTCGTCTGTTGCCGGTCGAAGCTGAAATGAAGAAAGGGCCGGCAGATGACAGAATGCCCGGCATGCGCCGCATGGTCGAGACATCATGTCGCATCCGAGAGGCGGCGAGCGCCCGATCTGATGCGGAAAGCCCCGTTTTTTGGACTTATGGAGCCGGTTGCCTATACTCCGGCCCGAACCCCTCCCCGAACTTCAATTGAATCCGAGGACCATGACCGATCTCAAATATGACGTTGCCGGCATCGGCAATGCGCTGGTGGATGTTATCGCCGACGCCGACGACAAATTCCTGATCGCCAACGACATCGAAAAAGGCTCGATGACGCTGATCGACGACAAGCGCGCCGACGAACTCTACGCACATATGGGCCAGGCGGTCGAAATGTCAGGCGGCTCCTGCGCCAACACGATCGCGGGGCTTGCCTCGCTGGGCGGCAAGGGTGCCTTTTTCGGCAAGGTGCGGAAGGACCAGCTCGGCGACGTCTTCATGCATGACATCAAGGCGCTCGGCGCCGATTTTCCGGCGAAGCCTGCAACATCCGGCGCGCCGACCGGGCGCTGCCTCATTCTGGTAACGCCGGACGCGCAGCGCAGCATGAACACCTTTCTGGGCGCTGCGCAGAAGCTCGGCCCGGACGACATCGACGAAGAAACGATCCGCGCTGCCGCCATCACCTACATGGAAGGCTATCTGTGGGACGAGCCCGGCGCCAAGCAGGCCTTTCTCAAGGCCGCGAAGATCGCGCATCAGGCCGGACGTCTGGTTTCGCTGACGCTGTCCGACAGTTTCTGCGTCAATCGCTACCGCGACGAATTCCGCCGTCTGGCAAAGGACGAAGTCGATCTGCTATTCGCCAACGAAGCAGAAATCCTGGCGCTTTATGAAACCGACGTCTTCGACGAGGCGCTTCAGAAAGTGCGGGCCGACTGCAAGTTCGCGGCGCTGACGCGCTCGGAAGCAGGCGCGGTCATCGTCGCCGATGGCGAGGTGCATGTGGTCGATGCCGACAAGGTTGCGAAGGTTGTCGATACGACGGGTGCGGGCGATCTCTTTGCGGCGGGATTTCTGTTCGGCCTGACCCGGGGGCGCGACCCGGTTACCTGTGGGCGGCTCGGCGCGATGGCGGCGGCCGAGGTGATCTCGCATTACGGACCCAGGCCGCAAGTCTCGCTGGCAAAGCTGGCGCAGACAAAAGGGCTGCTCTGAACGTCAGATCTTCCTGAGATACACGTCGCGAATGCGGTGGTCATCGCCCTTGCGCAGGATCAGGTCGGCACGCTGGCGCGTCGGCAGGACGTTGCGGTGGAGGTTGGCGAGGTTGATCGAGGTCCAGATCGCATCTGCCGTTTCGATCGCTTCGGCTTCGCTCAGCTTCGAATAGCGGTGGAAATAAGCGGCCGGGTCCTTGAATGAGGTGCGGCGCAAGCTCAGGAAACGCTCGATATACCAGCGCCGGATCGCTTCCTCGTCGGCGTCGAGATAGATCGAGAAGTCGAAGAAATCCGAAACGAAGGGTTGCGGGTCGTCGCCATCGGCAGGCTTCCAGGGCTGCAGCACGTTCAGGCCTTCGACGACAAGAATGTCGGGCTGGTCGACCATGACCGTTTCGCCCGCGAGAATGTCATAGGTGAAATGCGAATAGACCGGTGCTTCGACACGGCGTGAGCCGGCCTTCACATCGGAGAGGAAACGCAGCAGGCGCTTGATGTCGAAGCTTTCGGGGAAGCCCTTGCGCTGCATCAGGCCGCGTTCCTCGAGCACCTTGTTCGGATAGAGAAATCCGTCCGTCGTGATGAGGTCAACCTTCGGATGATTGGGCCAGCGCGCCAGCAAGGTGCGCAGAATGCGCGCCGTGGTCGACTTGCCGACCGCCACCGAGCCGGCCACACCGACGATATAGGGAACCTTGTCCTGCTCGCGGCCCAGAAAATCCGAGGTGACGCGATAGAGTTCCTGCATCTCGCCGACATAGAGATTGAGCAGGCGCGACAGCGGCAGAAAGATTTCCGACACCTCATCCAGTGAAATGCGCTCGCCGAAGCCGCGCAACTCCTCCAGTTCCGCTTCCGAAAGCGGCAAGGGCGTATCCTTGCGCAGACGGCCCCAGTCCTCCGAGGTGAAATGCCGAAAAGGCGACAGAAGCACCTTGTCGTCGGGGTCGCTCAGAGGCATGGGCCGGTTTCCACTGCGGTGGTCATGATGTCGGATCCCGTCTCAGTTCGAGCTTCGGGCAGCTTTTTCATCGAGACCGGAGCGCCCTTCGCGGCGCGCCAGTTCGGCATAGACATCGGCAGGATCGATCTCGAGGGCGGCCAGCAGCACCAGCCAGTGATAGAGCAGGTCGGCGCTTTCTGCGATGGTTGCCCCGGCATCGCCACGCGTAGCGGCGATCACCGTTTCGACCGCTTCCTCGCCAAGCTTCTGGGCGCAAAGCGGCGTGCCGCCAGCGAGCAGCCTGGCCGTGTAGGATGCCGCCGCATCCGTGCCCTTGCGGGCCGCAATCGTCGCGAACAATTGATCGAGCTGGCTGGCGTCGGCGGCCATGCGTGGCGGCTCCGGAAGCGTTGACATATCCGGCGGATGCCCGAAATGGCGCCGCACGGCGGCTTTGCGTAGCAGATTTGGGGCCGGGAAGCCAGCGGCGGCGCTGAAGGCCCGTCAGACCCGCGTCGAGAGGCTGGTGCCCGACAGTTCGCCGGTTTTTGCCCCATCCTGCGTTGCCTCCTTCAGATCGGCGCCCCGGAGATCGGCGCCCCGGAGATCGGCACCCAGAAGATTGGCCCGCAACAGGATCGCATTGGTGAAATCTGCGGCCGCGAGAAAGGCATTCTCAAAATTGACGTCGGCAAGGATCGTCTCGCGAAACACGGCGCCGGCCAGCACCGCACGCGAAAAATCGGTCCGCGACAGGTCCATGCGGGCGAAATCGGCGCGATGGCCCTTTTGTTGCCCGGTCTGAATCCAGAGCATGTGGTCGGCCAGAATCTTCGCCATGCGCTCCGGCCCGGGCGCTGTGCGCGGCTTCACGGCGCGCATCAGATCGCCGCGCGCCGAGGTCGCCTCATCCATGATGGCACGGCGAAAATCGGCATCGGCCAGATTGGCGCCCGACAGTTCGACGCCGCGCAGTTCGGCGCCAGCGAAGCTCGCCCCCCGCAGATCGGCACCCTGCAGGCTGGCGCCCGACATCGCCGCGCCTTCGAAATCGGCGTCCAGCAGTTTGCATTCGGCCATATTGGTGCCGAACATGCGCGCGCCGCGAAAGCTCGAATTCTCCTTGCCGACAGGCGCCGAAGCGCCGGTGCGAATGACCGCACCGCGGCGCAGATCGGCGCCGTCGAGGCGGGCGCCTTCAAGCTCGGCATTCTCGAATTGCGCCCCACGCAGATCGGCGCGGGTGAAATTCGTGCGCGTCAGATTGGCGCGATCGAACTGGGCACTGAAAAGATTGGCACCCGCAAACCGCGAGTCCTCGAGATTGGCACCGCTGAAATCACACCCGATGAAATGACCATGCGAGAAATTGAGATTGCGGAAGTCGAGACCTGACAGGTCGCACTCCTTCATGACGATGCACCAGCCATTGGGCACACCCCTCAAATACCGCTCATGAAGATCGTGAAGGCGCTTCAGCGCTTCCTGACTGATGCGGCGCCCGACAATGGCGTGCGGTTCGCCGGCCGATTTGCGCTCGGGCGCGGGCTCCAGCTCGATCGCAACCATTCGCGGTGCGGTACCTGAACTCTCGGACATTGACAGAAGACCCTAACGCACACTTTGCCGCGCAAAAGCGCGGTCACCAACCCGAAGCGCAAGCCTAGGTCGCAGCCTTTCACATTTGCTTAACAGGGGCACCCATGTCTGGTGCGATGGCGCCAGACAGATGTTCGCGCTCGAACGTCCCAACTTGAGACGCCATATGTACAGCCTGCGAGATCAGTCGCGCCAGAAGGGCTCGGCCTCGCGGAAGCGCCGCCACAGCCGGAGGGCGCCCTTCCAGTCCGCGGCGGCGCGCTTTTCGGACCATGCGAAAATGCGGGTTGCCGCACCGGCCGATCCCTCGTCGTTCGGCAGGGCGGCCAGCGGCCCGTCGAGGATCGCATGTGCGGTCGCCACATCGTTCAGGCCGCCGAATACGTCCTGAAGCTGCGAAAGATGCCTGATATAGGGTTTCGCCTTCCCGGCCTCGAAAAGAGACGAGAGAAAATGCAGGCCGTAGCGGAACTTTTTCAGACGCTTGCGTAGTTCATGGCGATCTTCGAGATCGAGCGTTTCGATGTCACGGCCAAGCTTGACGACGCTGGCGAGGCGGCGGTCGAGCGCCTCGACGGCGAAGTCACGCGCAAGCCGCGGCGCCTTGCGTTTGAGGCGCCAGCCGCGGCTGGCAAGAAACAATCCATATTCGAGGAGAAAGCGCGTATAGCGCCGCGACCCGAGTGCGGCCAGTGCCCGGTCCCAGGCCTCGTTCCGCGCCGCTGTCGCCCGCGCATGAAGACGCGACAGGGCCGCGTCGCGTGGCGTCACGGGCGCGACGATCTCCTCGACAAAGACATCGAAATCGCGCGCAGGCCCCAGTTCATTCGCCAGCCATTTCGCTTCCCCGGCAAGACGGTCGGCCATGCCGCCGCCGATCGCGGGGCGGAAAATCGCCAGAGCCGAACGCGCGCGCCGCAACGCCACCCGCATCTGATGCAGCGCCTCGGGAAGACGTGCTTCGACTGTGGCGGCTTCATTGGACGTCAGATGCACGAGGCAGTGACGCAATATGGTCGCGTAGGCGTCTTCCAGCGTCGTATCCGGCGCCAGCGCAAGCGTTTCCGCCTTGATCGCTGCCGGAACGCGCGGCCGCAGAAGCGCAAAGCCGCGTTCGGACTTGCTTTCGAAGCCGACGCGCAGATTTGCGATATCGCTGAGATCAAGCGCAAGCCGGTAGAGGCTTTCAGGCGATCCTTCCTTGAGTTCCAGTTCGATTTCGCTGACCGGAATCTCGCGTGCAGCGCCGGCGCGCAAGGCGCCCTTGTCGAGCGCCAGCTCGATGACATCGCCATCGGGCGTTTCGAGGCAATGAACGGTGCGGCGGATGTCGCTGACGAGGCGTGGTGAAATGGGGCTGCCGTTTGCGAGTTTCTGGATGCGCGACTTGAGGCCAGCCGGCAGCTTGTTGAGATCGGGTCCCTCGGCGCCGCGGGGCAAGCGCGCTTCGTATTCGCCAGTGTCGCGCGCCAGGGCGCCCGTCTTGTCGCCCGACAGGCCGCTGTCGGTCTTCAGCGTCTGCAGGCATGTGCGGCCCGATCGGCGCAGACGCAAGGCGAAACCATGATCGCCCAGCACCAGATCGTCGGTATCGAAATAGACCGAGTGCAGATGCCTGCCGCTGGCGCGACCGCGCTTCAGCCGCGCAATGGCCGGAGCGTGCCGTACCCGCTCCAGCTCGGCCGGCGTACAGACAAGTTTCAACTCGATTTCGCGGTCAGACATTCCGGGTCCGTTTCGCGCCATTCGCGGGGGGATCAAAGGGCCTCACTCGCAACCGGAGCGGGGCCATTCTGCCGGGCCGCCCCGTTGCGCGCAATCGCAACCGGATGGATGCGGCAAAACCTCACAGTCCGTAGCGTTTCCGGCGATTGGAACTACCAGCCCTAGCGTCTGATCGGCACGCCCGCCGCCGCCATATGCGCCTTGGCCTCGCCGATCGTGTATTCGCCGAAGTGGAAGATCGAGGCGGCGAGCACGGCGCTCGCATGTCCGTCGCGAATGCCCTCGACCAGATGGTCGAGATTGCCGACCCCGCCCGAGGCGATGACGGGCACCGGGACGGCGTCGGAGACCGCGCGTGTCAGCGCAATGTCGAAGCCCGACTTCGCGCCATCGCGATCCATCGAGGTCAGCAGGATTTCGCCGGCACCCAGCGCGGTGACCTTCACGGCATATTCGACCGCATCGATGCCGGTCGGCTTGCGCCCGCCATGCGTGAATATCTCCCATTTGCCGGGCGCGGTCTGCTTGGCGTCGATGGCGACGACGATGCATTGATTGCCGAATTTCTCGGACGCGGCGCGCACGAAATCCGGATCGAAGACGGCGGCCGTGTTGATCGAGACCTTGTCTGCACCGGCCAGCAGCAATTCGCGCACATCGGAGATCGCGCGCACCCCGCCGCCAACCGTCAGCGGCATGAAGCATTGCTCGGCGGTACGGCGCACCACGTCGAAAATGATCGCACGTTCCTCGTGGCTGGCCGTGATGTCGAGAAAGCAGAGTTCGTCGGCGCCGGCGGCATCATAGGCGCGCGCCGCTTCGACCGGATCGCCGGCGTCGCGCAGATCGACGAAGTTGACGCCCTTGACGACACGACCGTCCTTGACGTCGAGACAGGGAATGACGCGCGCTTTCAGCATCAGACGCGATCCTTCAGCAGCGCCAGCACTTCCTTCGGGTCGAGGCGGCCGTCATAGAGTGCGCGGCCCGAAATCGCCCCTTCGATATTGTCCGTGTCGGCGGCCAGAAGTTTCTTCACGTCGTCGATCGAGGAAAGGCCGCCCGACGCAATGACCGGAATCGAAATCGCGTTGGCGAGCGCCACCGTCGCCTCGATGTTCAAGCCCTCCAACGCGCCGTCGCGGTCGATATCGGTGTAGATGATGGCGGCGACGCCCACATCCTCGAAGCGCCGCGCCATGTCGAGTACGGTCAGATCGGAAACGTCAGCCCAGCCCTCGGTAGCGACGTAGCCGCCCCTGGCATCGAGGCCGACCGCAATGCGGCCGGGAAATCTCCTGCAGGCCTCGATCACCAGCGCCGGGTTCTTGACCGCCGACGTGCCGATGATGACGCGGGCGATGCCCTTGGCAAGCCACATTTCGATGGTCGCCAGATCGCGGATGCCGCCACCGAGCTGCGCCGGCATCGAGATCGCGGCAAGAATGCGCTCGACCGCCGCGGCGTTGACCGGCGTGCCGGCAAAGGCCCCGTTGAGATCGACGATGTGCAGATATTCGAAACCTGCCGCCTCGAAGGCGCGCGCCTGCGCGGCCGGATCGTCATTGAAGACGGTCGCCTTGTCCATCAACCCGTGGACCAGACGCACGCATTGCCCGTCTTTCAGATCGATCGCGGGAAAGAGGATCATTTCACTACCTTCAGGGACGCCATTTCAGGAAGTTGCCGATCAGCGCCAGACCGAGCGCCTGGCTTTTCTCGGGATGAAACTGCGCGCCGACCATATTGTCCTTCGCAACCATCGCCGTCACCGGCCCGCCGTAATCGGTGCGAGCCAGCATGTCGAGTTCGGAGACCGTGGCGAGAAAATAGGAATGGACGAAATAGGCATGCAGCCCATTCTCGCCGGTTTCGATATCGTCGAGCAGCCGGTGCGGTTTCGCCTGCGTCAACGTGTTCCAACCCATGTGCGGAATCTTCAGCGTCCGGTCGTCGGGGCGGATCATCACGACATCGCCTTCGATCCAGCCAAGACCTTCATGAATCCCATGCTCGATGCCGCGCGTCGCCATCAGTTGCATGCCGACGCAAATGCCGAAAAAGGGCTTCGCGTCGCGGTGCACCGCATCGGTCAGCGCCTCGACCATGCCGTTGACCGCCTGAAGCCCGGCGCGGCAGTCGCCGAAGGCCCCGACGCCGGGCAGCACGATGCGGTCGGCATCGCGCAGGGCGTCCGGATCGCTCGTCACCAGCACATCGGCGGCAATGGCATTGTCACGCGCCGCGCGTTCGAAGGCTTTCGCCGCCGAACGAAGATTGCCCGAGCCGTAATCGATGATCGCGATCTTCACCGGCGCCTAGCTCCCCGCTTTCGGAAAGAGACCGACAACGTCATCGGGCGTCGCTTCGGCGCGGCGCGGCCAGACCGGCCCGGGCGCCGCCACGCGGTCGAGGTGAAGAGGCCCCTCCCATTTGGCAAAGAAGGCCCGCTCGGCCTCTTCGAGATTGCCGCCCCCCGCCAGACCGACCATGCGATAGCGGTTCCGCTCCAGCGTCCAGCGGCGGATGTCGTTGGCCTCGAAGCCGAGCATCAGCTGCAGGACCAGCGAACAGACGGCAGCCGCTTCGGCCCCGAAAAGGTTCTGCGCGACCAGCGACACGGCAACGACCAGCAAGATCCAGAGCGCCAGCGCAATCCAGAGCCGGTGCCAGAGCAACCAGATCCATGAAAATGCAAAAGCCGGGAATGAGAAGCCTTCCTTGACCAGCACGATGCCTGCGCCGTCGAGCGGGGCGCCGGGAAGCTGGTGAACCGTATAGATGCGCATCGACATGAGGCCCGCTCGCAGCGGCGTTGCGTTCGGGCTCTATCTAGGCCAGACGGCGGCAAAAGGCCAGCGGCTCAGCTTCCCAGCACGCCCTTGGTCGAGGGGATGCGGGTCGCGGCGCGCGGATCGATCTCGATCGCCTCGCGCAGCGCCCGGGCCAGACCCTTGAAGCAGCTTTCGACGATGTGGTGATTGTTCTCGCCATAGATGTTTTCGATATGCAGCGTGATGCCGGCGTTCTGCGCGAAGGCCTGAAACCACTCCTTGAACAGCTCGGTATCCATATCGCCGAGCTTGGGCCTGGTGAAATCGACCTTCCAGACCAGATAGGGGCGCTGCGAGACATCGATCGAGACGCGGGTGCAGGTCTCGTCCATCGGGATGATGGCGGTTGCATAGCGGCGGATGCCCTTGAAATCGCCCAGAGCCTTTCGCACGGCTTCGCCGATCACGATGCCGGTGTCCTCGGTCGTGTGGTGGAAATCGATATGCAGATCGCCCTTGGCGCGCAGCTTCAGGTCGATCAGCGAATGACGCGACAGCTGCTCGAGCATGTGGTCGAGAAAACCGATGCCGGTCTCGACGTCATAATCGCCATTGCCATCGAGGTCGATCTCGACCGCGATCGAGGTCTCCTTGGTCTGGCGTTCGAGCCTGGCGGTGCGGGGCTTGCGGGTTTCGGACATCATAAGGTTCCGGCGGCGTGACTTTCAGCGGGCTTTTAGCAGGTGGCGCGGAAACCGGCCAGTGCCAAGCGGTCCGATTGCGCACCACCCAGGTTAAAGTGGCAATTCAATTTGAATCACAATGACTTAAAAGACGTTAACCAATTTACTTGGGCTTGTCTCAGATATTACTTTAAGAAATTCGATTTTTCCATGCGATATGAACGATAAGCTGTTGATTCAAATTGTAGCTGTTCATTTTTCCTAGTATTCGTCCAAGAGCTTGTCACAACATCTTGTTGGGCCGCGCCGCTGGTATCTATCCCGTCGACAACCATATGGGTGTTTACGCAATCCGATCGAGGACCCCCTGATGGCCTGGCAGACCCGCCTTACGCCCGAGCTCGCCCGTTTCGTCGCCGAGCAGGACCATTTCTATCTCGGCACCGCCAATGCGGCCGGAAGGCCCTATATCCAGCATCGCGGCGGTCCGAAGGGCTTTCTGAAGGTTCTGGGCGAAAACCGTCTCGGCTTTGCCGATTTCGCCGGCAATCAGCAGTTCGTCACGCTCGGACATCTGGCCGAGAACCCGCAGGCCTTCCTGTTTCTGATCGACTATCCGGCCCGGCGGCGCGTCAAGATCAGAGGGCAGGCCAGGGCTGTCGCCGACGATCCGGCGCTGGCCCGCTCGCTGGCCGATCCCGCCTATCCCGGCCGGGTCGAGCGGGCCATCCTGATCGATATCGACGAATGGGACGCCAACTGCCCGAGCCATATCCTGCCGCGCTGGGACGCCGCAGCCCTGACGCCAGCCTTCGAGCGTCTGGAGGCCCGCATCCGGGCGCTCGAGACCCAGGTCCGCGCGCTTGGCGGCGATCCGGGCGCATTCGACATGCCGGCCTGAGGCGCCCCCGGCCGGCCGGTCAATAGAGGTTCTTCTTCGCGTCGTCTTCCAGTGCCGTATCGATCAGCGCCGGCGCGACATCGAGCTTCATCTGGTCACGCAGCATCTCGCCGAAGCTTGGCAGGGCGTCGCGCGGTACATGATTTTCCGGATTCCAGAGATCCGAACGCTTCAGCGCCTTGGTGCAATGGAGATAGACCTCCCTGACCTCGACCAGCAGCACCGAGCGCGGCGGCTTGCCCTCAAGGGTGAAGCGGGCCATCAGATCGGGCGCCAGCGAGGTTGCGGCAAAGCCGTTGACGCGGAGCATCTCCTCGAAACCCGGCAGGAAGAAGAGAAGCCCGACCGCCGGCGCATGGGCGATATTGGTCAGCGTATCGAGGCGGTTGTTGCCCGGCCGGTCGGGCAGCGCGAGCCGCCGGTCATCGAGGACATGAACAAAGCCAGGTTCGCCGCCCCGGGGCGACACATCGGCCAGGCCGTCGGGTCGACTCGAACCGATGCAGAGAAAGGGCGAAAGTTCGATGAAACGGCGGCAATGCCGGTCGATGAAATCGAGCTGCTTGCCCAGCGCGCCGCCCGAGGGCTTCGGATAGACCTCACGCAGCGCTTCTTCCGATGTCAGGCGTGCGGGCATGGTATCTCTCCTCGGCCGGTAATTTGCGAGACATTATCACCCGCATTTCCGCCACTCCAGCCGTGTGACACTGCCATTTCGGCCAGGCCCCGGACGCGGCGCGGACTTGACCCTGTGGCGCAGAGCGGCCACATGGTAGCGGCAACCGCCGGCTCCCACGCAAATCCGACAGGAAAGACATGATGGCCCCGCACGATCCGATCAACTGGCACGGCACGACGATCCTGTCCGTGCGCAAGGACGGCCGGGTGGCGATTGCCGGCGATGGACAGGTGTCGATGGGCGACACGATCATGAAGGGTAATGCGCGCAAGGTGCGGCCGCTCGGCAAGGGCGATGTCATTGCCGGCTTTGCCGGCGCGACCGCCGATGCGATGACGCTGTTCGAACGGCTGGAGGCCAAGATCGAGCAATATCCGGGTCAGCTGATGCGGGCCTGTGTCGAGCTTGCAAAGGACTGGCGCACCGACAAGTATCTCCGCCGCCTCGAAGCGCTGATGATCGTCGCCGACGCGCAGGTCACGCTGGTGCTGACAGGCAATGGCGACGTGCTCGAGCCCGAGGGTGGCGTTGTCGGCATCGGGTCGGGCGGCAATTACGCGCTGGCCGCCGCGCGCGCCCTTGCCGACATGGATCTCGATGCCGAGGCGATCGTCCGCAAGGCGATGGGTATTGCCGCCGATATCTGCGTCTACACCAATAACAAGCTGACCGTCGAAACGCTCGATGCCGCCTGATCGGCGCCTCGCCGGGTTGCGATCCTCACCTTCTTCCTTCCGGAGTTTTCCTTTTTCCGATGACCAGTTTTTCCCCGCGTGAAATTGTTTCCGAGCTCGATCGCTATATCGTCGGCCAGCGCGACGCCAAGCGCGCGGTCGCCATCGCGCTCCGCAATCGCTGGCGTCGGCAGCAACTTCCGGAGGATTTGCGCGAGGAAGTCCTGCCGAAGAACATCCTGATGATCGGGCCGACCGGTGTGGGCAAGACCGAGATCTCGCGGCGCCTGGCGCGGCTGGCCGAGGCGCCCTTCATCAAGGTCGAGGCGACAAAGTTCACCGAAGTCGGCTATGTCGGCCGCGATGTCGAACAGATCATTCGCGATCTCGTCGAGATTGCGCTGGGCATGACGCGGACGAGGAAGCGCAAGGATGTCGAAGCAAAGGCGCATCTCGCGGCCGAGGCCCGCGTGCTCGAGGCGCTGGTCGGTGCCGGCGCAGGCGAAGCGACCCGCGAGAGCTTCCGGCGCAAGCTCCGGTCCGGCGAACTCGACGACAAGGAGATCGAAGTCGAGGTGACCGACAGCGGCGGCGGGATGCCGACTTTCGATATTCCGGGCATGCCGGGCAGCCAGATGGGCATGATCAATCTCGGCGACATCATGGGAAAGGCCTTTGGCGGCCGGACAAAGACGCGGCGCATGAACGTCCGCGACAGCTACGAGGTGCTGATCGCCGAGGAAAGCGACAAGCTGCTCGACCAGGAACAGCTGACGCAGGAGGCCATCCTTTCGGTCGAACAGAACGGCATCGTCTTTCTCGACGAGGTCGACAAGATCTGTGCCCGGGCCGAACGGCAGGGCGGCGATGTCAGCCGCGAGGGCGTGCAGCGCGATCTTCTGCCGCTGATCGAGGGCACGACGGTTTCGACCAAGCATGGCGCGGTCAAGACCGACCATATTCTTTTCATCGCGTCCGGCGCCTTCCATATAGCCAAGCCGTCGGACCTGTTGCCGGAACTGCAGGGCCGGCTGCCGATCCGGGTCGAACTCAAGGCGCTCGGCAAGGACGAGTTGCGCCGCGTGCTGACCGAACCCGAAGCGAGCCTGATCAAGCAATATGTCGCGCTGATGGAGACCGAAGGCGTCACGCTGGCCTTCACCGATGACGGGATCGACGCGATTGCCGATATCGCCGCATCGGTCAATGCGACGGTCGAGAATATCGGCGCACGCCGCCTGCACACGGTCATGGAACGGGTGCTCGACGAGATCAGCTTCGGCGCCACCGACCGTACCGGCGAGACGGTCACGGTCGATGCGCCCTATGTGCAGAAGCATATCGGCGATCTGTCGAAGAATGCCGACCTGTCGAAGTTCATTCTCTGAGCACGATCAGGCCGGCACACCCGTCCATCTGCCTTGCCGCGAATCCTGGCGTCAGTTGTCAAATCGCGCATGGCGAATCCGTTTTCGGTGGACTTCGCCAATAGCGAGTCGTCACCTGCCCGGCCCTTCACCAGCAGCGAGTCATTCAACCTTGCGCCGCTTACGTGTGTCGAGAACCGCCAGCAACCGGGCAATTTCGGCCGGATTCATGTCGCCGATCTCTTCGGCGAGCCGGTTTGCGGCCTCCGTTGCCTCCGGGGCAAGACCCGATGTATCGATGACCACGCGCGGATGGGAAAGCCGCGCCAGGCGCTCCAGTTCCTCGGCTTCGTCCCAGATCACGTTGAAATAGCCGACGATTGCCTGCACCAGACGCCAGCTCGGGCGGCCGCGCCGGCCATGTTCCAGCGCCGAGAGATAGGCCGGCGTCACACGCAGGGCCGCCGCCATCTCCTTCATTGTCGTGCCGCGCGCGCGGCGCAGTTCGCGCAGTTTCCGGCCGAAGGGCGTCATCGTTTCCTGCGCAACCAGATATAGAAGGCGCCGCCGCCGCCATGTTTGGGGTGGGCCGGCTGGAAGCCCGAGAGATGAATGCGGAAGGCCGCTTCCTCAAGCCAGCGCGGCACGGCACTTCTGAGCACGCCCTGGCGTTCTGGCACCTCATAGAAGCTGGCGCCATGCAGCGTATGGCGCGCATAGGGCGAGGCGCCCTTGCCGGTGATCACCAGCAAGCAGCGCAGACCGCGCGCCCGCGAGCGGCTCAGAAACGACAGCAGCGCTTCATGTGCCTCGTGCTGGCTATGTCCGTGCAGATCGAGCGTCGCCTCGACCTCCATCTGGCCGCGGGCAAGGCGCTGGCTGACGCGGCGGTCGAGACCGGTCAGCAGCGGTGGCTCGGGCGCGCGTGTTTTCGCCGCCTTCGGCGGCAACGGCGCGGCGGGCGCGGTGCGGATGGGCGGGGGAACGATGGCGGCAAGCTCGGCGGCCTCGGCCAATGGTATTTCCACAGCGGGTTTCCGGCGGCGGCGGGGCAGCGGCTTTGCGTCCTTCACCACCGCGCGCCAGAGCTTGTTCTCTTCTTCGGTCAGCGGCCGCGCCCGCCGCCGCGACACTTTCCCGTCGTCATCGTTGTTGCCGCCGGTTGCCATCAAGCGCCTCCGGCCTATCGGGGGGCGATGGTTTTCGGCAGCAATGCGACAAGCGTGCCTTCGGCCTTCATGCGGCCGGCGATCTCGCCGGGTTCGTCGCCCGAGCCGAAAAAAATGTCGCCGCGCTGCCGCCCCAGGATCGCCGAGCCCGTGTCCTGCGCGACCATCAGATGCGCGAACGGCACTTCGCCGCGGCCATCGGGTGTCGGATGCCGCGTCGTCAGCCAGAACAGCGAACCGAGCGGATGCAGCGTGCGATCGACTGCGAGACTGCGGCGCGGCGTCAGGTTGACGCCTTCGGCGCCGGGCGGGCCAAGTGCCGGATCGGTATTCCTCAGTAGACGGAAGAAAATATAGGAATCGTTCTGCCGCATCACGTCGCGGCCCTCCGCCGGGTTGGCCTCGAGCCAGGCGCGGATCGTCTGCATCGAGACATCCTCGCGCCGGATCGCCCCGCGATCGATCAGCACCTTGCCGATGGAGGTATATTCGTGGCCGCTTTTCGCGGCGAAGGCGAGGCGCACTGTCTCGCCGTTCTCGAGACGCACGCGGCCTGAGCCCTGGACATGCAGGAAGAAGGCGTCGACCGGACTTTCGAGCCAGACCAGCGCCAGCGCATCATGATCGAGCGCGCCGTCCTCGATTTCGCGACGGGTCGGAAACCCGGCCCCGCCCGGACGCATCTCGAAGCCCGGCGGCGGCGCGAGTACCGGCGTCTGATAGGGCCCGTGGCGGGTCAACGCGCCGCGCATTTCGGGTTCGTAATAGCCGGTGAAGAGGCCCGTCTCGGCCGGAAGGCGCACCGGCACGAACCAGTGTTCGAAGAAGCCGCGCGCCGAGCCGGGTGCGACCGGCTGCAGCGCCGCGGCACAGGCCGGTTGCCAGTCGCCGGCCCGGCCATAGATCGATCCGGCGCCGGTCTTGCCGTCGAGCGGCGCGCCGGCATCGAGCTCTGCGATGCGGGCACAGGAGCGGGCAAAGGCCGCAAGCGCGGCGGCGTGGTCGTCTTCGGCCCAGCCTGCGAGATCGGCAAAAGACATCGCGGCCACATTTGCACGCGCATCCATGACGGTCGCTCCCGGCGCACAGGACAGAACGGCCAGCACCAACAAGGCCGGCAGGAGAGATCGCATCAGCCGGCGCATCGCCGCGCCGGTCAGGCGGAAGCGCCGGTCGCGACCAGCTTCCAGTTCGGATCGCGGCTCTTCACGTCGCGCTCGAAGGTCCAGACATCGTTGACCTCGCGGATCGTCACCGGATCGCCCTCGACGACAACGCCGTCTGCGTTCTTGGTGCAGGAAGTCAACTGGCTGCGGAAGGTGACGGTCAGGCGCGCGCGCGTGCCGTCAAGCGCGGCCGCACTGAGCTTTGCCCTGTCGATGCCGATGAAGCTCTGTTCCACCTGCAAATTCTTGCTTTCCCGCGCAGCAATGGCGGAATCGAATCCGGCAAAGACTTCGGCGCTCAGCAGCGGCCGCAAGGCCGCGCGGTCGCCTTCGGCATAGGCCGTGACGATCATTTCATAGGCCGCGCGTGCGCCGCCCAGAAAGGCTTCGGCATCGAAACCGCGATCGATCTGCGAAATGGCGGTCAGCGTATCGGCCAGCGGTGTACCGTCTTCGGCGATGCCGCGCCAGCGATTGCGAATTTCGAAGGGCTCGGCGAAAGGGTCGCCTGCTGCATCGACGGTACGGCTGCGGCCGGCGCTGTCGGCCTTTGTGCGCGGGCGTGTCGGCAGCGTCACGACCTTGTCGTTGCCCGCCGGCGTGCCGCCGGCCGGATTGCCCGCATCGGAATAGGGGTCGTAAGGCGGGCGCTCATGGCCGGTGCGGCGGCCGAGTACGCTTCTGAGCTTCAGAAAAACGCCGATCGCAATCGCGAGCAGAATGATGTTGAGAAGTGTCAAGCCGCCGTCCATTCGCTCGATGAGCCTTGCCTGTGAGCCGGATCGGACCCTTGCCGGGCCCCTGTTTTCATATAGAGCAGCAGCCCCGCGCCGCCCAATGGGTGACGGACGCCTCCAAGCTCGCTACTGTAATTCTAACCTAGGGCAATTGAAGCGAATTTGCTACCGGAGCCGTCGCGACGGATTGCCCGCGATTCACCCTTGCGGGGCCAAATGCCCCTGGAAACGCCTTGCCCCTCTTCGTTTTCCTGGTCCTTGTCGGCCTGCCGCTGGCCGAGATCGCCCTGTTCGTCGAAACCGGCCGCGTCATCGGCGCCTGGCCGGTCGTCGGCCTTGTCGCGTTGAGTGCGCTGGCCGGCATCTGGCTGATGCGGCTGCAGGGGCCGGCGACGCTGCGGCGCGCGCAAGCCGCCATGCAGCGCGGCGAACCGCCGGTGGCCGAAATGCTGGATGGCACCCTCCTGTTCGTCGCCGCGCTTCTGATGGCGACGCCGGGCTTTCTGACTTCCGCCCTCGGGGTCTTGCTGCTGGTCGCGCCGCTGCGCCGCCTCGCCGCGCGGTTTGCGGCACGGCGCTTCGCACAGCGGGCCCATCTCCATGTCCACGCCGCGCATATGCGGCCCGGTCCGGGCGGCCCGATCATCGAGGCGGAAGACTGGGAAGTCGATCCGGCGCCCGATGCGGAACCCGGCAACGACCCCGCATCGCGGCGCCTGCCGCCCGGCCGCAACGATGATTGAACGGCCCGGCTTTCTTGTCGCGGATCGGGTTCCGTGGTAGCCAGCAGCCTCGTCATTTGCTGACGCATGTCTTTACTGAAGAATATCGGGAGCGGCCGGGATGTCGGATCAGAGCACCAACAATGACGCGAACAACGCCGGGCAACCTGCCGTCGCACAACTTCGGATATTGACGCAGTATGTGAAGGATCTCTCTTTCGAGAATCCGAATGCGCCGCAATCGCTCGGCCCGGTCGAGGAACAGCCCAATATTTCGGTGCGGGTCGATGTCGGCGTGCAGCGCATGAGCGACACCGACTACGAAGTGTCCCTGAAGCTCGGCGCCGATGCCAAGACCGGCGACAAGACGATGTTCCTGGTCGAGCTCGATTATGCCGGCCTGTTCCGGCTGACCAATATTCCGGAGGCCAATCTCGAAGGGGTTCTGGTGGTCGAGTGCCCGCGCCAGATCTTCCCCTTCGCGCGCCGGATCATTGGCGACCTGACGCGCGATGGCGGTTTTCCGCCGCTGATGATCGACCCGATCGATTTCGTCACGCTTTATCAGCAGCGCCGTCAGCAGATGGCCCAGGAGCCGGCCGGTAGCGGCCAGCCCAACTGATCCGACCCGGTCAGGGTTTCGACGCCGCCCACAGGGTTTCGCCGCGCAAGTCCCCGACAAAGGCCTCATGGGCCTCGCGCTCGGCCGCGGTCAGGCGTGGCGGCAGCGGTTCGGGACGCGGCCGGGCCTGCGACCGGACAGGCTCGGTGCCATTGGCGCGGGCCGCGTCGATCTCGGCCTGCAGCACGAGACCGGGCTGGCGCCCGCCCATCAGTTCCAGATAGACCTCGGCCAGAAGCTCCGAGTCGAGCAGCGCACCATGTTTCGTGCGGCCCGAATTGTCGACGTTGAAACGCCGGCACAGCGCATCGAGATTGTTCTGCGCGCCTGGAAAGCGCCGCCGCGCGATGTCGAGCGTGTCGATGGCGCGTGCCATCGGCAAGGCCGGACGGCCGATCCGCGCCAGCTCGGCATTGATGAATCCCATGTCGAAATTTGCATTGTGAATGACCAGCGGATCCTCGCCGATAAACTCCAGGAACTCATCCGCCTTGTCGGCGAATTTCGGTTTGCCGCTGAGAAACTCGGCCGAGAGGCCGTGAATCTTCTGCGCCCCGTCCGGCATGTCGCGTTCGGGATCGAGATAGGTATGAAAGAATTTCCCGGTCGCCATATGGTTGAAGAGCTCGATGCAACCAAGCTCGACCAGACGATGGCCATCCTGTGGCGAGAGGCCGGTGGTTTCGGTATCGAGAACGATTTCGCGCATCGGCTCGTTGTCTCCGCTTTCTCTCTCAGCGTTCGGCAAAACGGAAGCTGCCATCCGCACCGATAATCGCGCCGGGATTCCAGGCCACTTCCCAGACATGCCCGTCGGGATCGGCGAAATAGCCCGTATAGCCGCCCCAGAAAGCATCGCAGCCGCGCTTCAGGATCTTTCCGCCGGCCGCTTCGGCTTCTGCCAGCAGCGCATCCACCTCGTCCTTTTCGCGCACATTATGCGCCAGCGCGATGCCCGAAAAACCTTCGCCATGGGGCGCCAGATTGGCATCTTCGGCCAGCGCATTGCGGCCGAACAGGGCGAAGACGATACCGCCGCATTGATAGAAGGCGACGCTGTCGTTGCTTTGCGGCAATGTCCGCCAGCCCAGCGTCTCGTAGAAGCCGCGGGCGCGGCCGAGATCGGCGACACCCAGCGTGATCAGGCTCAGTCTTTGTTCCATGACGCCATTCTAACGCCCTGAACTAGGCCTTGCCGAGCCTTTCCTTCAGCACCTTGCCCTCGCGGCTCTTCAATGCCTCGACGATGGCAGCGACCTGCGCGCGCGCATGATCGAGCCCCTTGTCGCTTTCGACGATGAAATCGGCGCGGGCGCGCTTTTCGGCATCGGGGACCTGTTTGGCGTGGATGGCCGCGAATTTCGCCTCGTCCATGTCGGGCCGCGCCAGAACGCGCGTCTTCTGCAAATCGTAGGGTGCGGACACCACCACCACCACGTCGACGCGGGCTTCGCCGCCGGTTTCGTAGAGCAGCGGAATGTCGAGCACCGCCATCCTGTGGCCGGCAGCCAGGCTCTCGCGCAGAAAGGTGACCTGCGCGTCGCCGACCAGCGGATGGACGATCGCTTCGAGTTTTCTCATCTCGTCCGGCAGGCCGAGCACGCAGCGCGACAGCGCCTTGCGGTCGACCGCGTCGTCGACAATCGCAGACGGGAAGGCGGCACGGATCGGCTCGACGGCCTTGCCGCCCTTCTCGTAAAGCGCATGGACAGCGGCATCGGCGTCATAGACCGGCACACCGAGTGCGCGGAACATCTTTGCGGTTTCCGATTTTCCCATGCCGATGGAGCCGGTAAGGCCGATAAGGAGCATGATCCGGTTCCTTTCACTTCTTTCCGATGTCGGCCAGCACGAGATTGCGCAATTCCGCGGTGACGTCGGGGCGCACGCCGAACCAGGCCTCGAAGCCCGGCACCGCCTGATGCAGCAGCATGCCGAGCCCGTCGACCGTCGGGTGCCCGGCTTCGCGGGCGCGGCGCAGCAGTCCGGTTTCGAGCGGCGTATAGACGATGTCGGTGACCAGCGCCGATTGCGGCAACGGCGCCAGATCGATGGTCACATCGTTCTCGCCCTTCATGCCCAGCGTGGTCGTGTTGACGAGGAGCCCCGCGCCATCGAGCGCCCTTGCCGCTTCGGCGGTCGAAAAGACTTTCGCCGATTTGAGTTCGAGATCGCGCATCAGCGCCTCGGCACGCGACCGCGTCCGGTTGACGATGCGGATTTCGGGCGCGCCTTCGTCTTCGAGGGCGGCGGCGATCGCGCGTGCCGCACCACCGGCACCGAGGATCACCGCAGGTCCGGCAGCAGCCGCCCAGGATGATGCGCGATCCTTCAAATTGGCGATGAAGCCATAGCCATCCGTGTTGCGGCCCTCGAGGCCTTTTGCCGTGGTGACAATCGTATTGACCGCCTTCAGGCGTCTTGCCACCGCATCATGGCGGTCGAGCGCGGCAAATGCCGTTTCCTTGTGCGGCACCGTCACATTGGCGCCGATGAATCCGAGCGAGGGCAATTCGCGGATCGTCTGTGCGGCGCCGTCCGGCGCAACGGCAAGGCTCACATATTCGGCATCGGGGATTGCGTATTTCTCGATCCAGTATGTGTGGATCAGCGGAGAGCGCGAATGCGCGACCGGCCAGCCGATGACGCAGACTCGCTTGAGATCCTTCTCGGCGGGCGCCCGCTCCTTGCTCGGCTCGGTCATGGCGTCACCACGCCATGCCGGCGCAATTCGGCCAGCAGCGGCAGCAAGGGCAGTCCGAGAATGGTGAAGTAGTCGCCTTCGATCTGCTCGAAAAGCTGCACGCCGGGCCCCTCGAGCTGATAGCAGCCAACGCTTTTCATCACCTTCTCACCGGCATTGGCCAGATATTCATCGAGAAATGTGTCGCTGAAGTCGCGCATGGTCAGATGGGCCTGTGCAGCATGGCGCCAGATGACGACATCGTTTGCCGCCAGCGCAACGCCGCTGTGGAGAATATGCGGGCGACCGCGAAAAGCCTGCAAATTGGCGCGCGCTTCTTCCATCGAGCGCGGCTTGTCGTAGCGGCGGCCTTCACAGGACAGGATCTGGTCGGCACCGATCACGAACGCGGCCGGATGCCGTTGCGAAACGGCCCTTGCCTTTTCCTCGGCAAGTTTCAGCGCCAGCATATCGGTTTCGTCCGCTCCCTCGCGGCCGGCGAATCCTTCCTTCAACGCATCTTCATCAAGCCGCGAATCCACGATCTCGAAAGCAAGGCCGGCGCCCTTCAGAAGGGTCGCGCGCACGGCGCTGGCCGATGCCAGGATGAGGGAAGGTTTCGTCATGCCGGTCAGCTGATCTTTTGCCGCTCATTATAGAGGTTGAGTACCGCAGCCGCGGTTTCCTCGATCGAACGGCGCGTCACATCGATCACCGGCCAGCCATTGCGGGCAAACAGCTTGCGGGCAAAGGCAACCTCTTCGGCAACGACTTCCGGCTCGACATAGGCCGTGTCGGCCTTCTCGTGCAGCGAAAGCAGCCTGTTCTTGCGGATTTGCACCAGGCGATCGGGGCTGGTTGTCAGACCGACGATCAGCGGATGCTCGACCGTCTCGAGGTCCGGCGGCAGGATCGTGCCGGGCACGATCGGGATATTGGCGGCCTTGATGCCACGATTGGCCAGATAGATGCAGGTCGGCGTCTTCGAGGTGCGGCTGACGCCGAGCAGGATGATGTCGGCTTCGTTGAGATCGCCGGCCGACTGTCCGTCGTCATGCGCCATGGTGAAGTTCAGCGCGGTGATGCGGCCGAAATATTCGGCATCCATTGTGTGTTGCGAACCGGGTTTGTGCGAGCTCTCCTTGCCGAGATACTGACCGAGTGCCTGCATGGCCGGATCGAGAACCGAAATGCAGGGCGACTGCAATTCGCGGCAGCGCCGTTCGAGCCGGTCGCGCAGTTCGTCATTGACCATCGTGAACATCACGATCCCGGGTGCGGATTCGATCTCGCCCAGCACGCGCTCAAGCTGCTTGGGTCCGCGCACCAGCGCATAGACATGCTCGATCGGGCGTGCGTCTTCATATTGCGCGCAGGCCGCGCGGGCCACCGTGTTCAGCGTTTCGCCGGTGGCGTCGGAGACCAGATGGAGATGGAAGACGCGTTTGCCGCTCATTCTTGTGCCGTGTTCCTGCTTTTCCTGGCGCCCTTCCGGGCCGGCGCGGCAAAGGTATCGGGGGCAGGGGAGAGGCGCCAATTCTTTTTGCGCAAGAGGCATAACAGCTATCGGCCATGTTGTGGCCGCGCCTGTGAATCCGTGTGATTAACGGGTGTAAGTCGCGCTTTCGCGCCAGGCCCTACATAGTCATACCCGTGTTTCGTTTTTACTCCCCCGTATCGTGCCCCGCTGCGTAAACCGGCGATCATGTCCGGAAAAACGGGTATGACCGGGCGGTCGGAATCGGGCGGTCGAGTTGTCCCCGTTCGTCATGTCTTGTTGACGCTTTCGCTCCCCAACCTATCTCGCTGAAGCCAAAGGAGCAGCGCTTTGACGGGCTGTATTTTGTCACAGCCTGTGGCATGAAGGACCGGCCATGGGCTTCGAAGAAGCTGCCCTTTCCAATCTGTGGACAAGCCTGCGCAAGGATTTGATCCCCACCATTCACAGGCATCCTTCACTATCCACTATTTTTAAGATTCTTGAATCGTAGGAGAAAGAACGGTTGAAAGCGGCAAGCGCTGGCGGGAAACGGCTTCTCAAGGCATTGAGACGCGAGCCGGTCGATCAGGTGCCTGTCTGGCTGATGCGCCAGGCCGGTCGTTACCTGCCCGAGTACCGGAAGGTGCGTGCCGAGGCCGGCAGCTTTCTCGATCTCTGCTACACGCCGGATTTCGCCGAGGAGGTCACCTTGCAGCCGATCCGGCGCTATGGTTTCGACGCCTCGATCCTGTTCTCCGATATTCTGGTCGTTCCCGATGCGCTCGGTCAGCCTGTTGCCTTCAAGGAAGGCGAAGGTCCGGTGCTCGAACCGATCCGGAATGCCGGCGAACTGGCAAAGTTGAAAAGCGTCGAGGGGCTGCGGGACAGACTGGCGCCGGTCTATGAGACGGTGCGGCGGTTGCGCAGGAGCCTGCCGGCCGAGACTACGCTGATCGGTTTTGCCGGAGCACCCTGGACCGTGGCGACCTATATGGTTGGCGGCAGGGGATCGCCCGATCAGGCGGCGGCAAAGGCATGGGTCTATACGGCGCCGGATGAGTTCCAGAAACTGATCGATCTTCTGGTCGCGGCAACCATCGAGCATCTCTCGGCCCAGATCGAGGCCGGTGCGGAAGTGGTGCAGATTTTCGATACCTGGGCCGGCAGTCTGCCGGAACTTTCCTTCAGGCGGTTTGCGATGACGCCGATGGCCGAAATTCGCACGGCCCTGAAGCAGCGCTATCCGGCTGTGCCGGTGATCGGCTTTCCGCGCGGTGCGGGTCCGATGACGGCCGCGTATCTCGATGCGACCGGAATCGACGGGCTGAGCCTCGATACTGCGATGTCGCCTGGCTGGGCGCGGGATCGGTTGCAGGGGACAACTTGCCTTCAAGGCAATCTCGATCCGTTGCTGCTGGTTGCCGGCGGTTCCGAAATGCAGAGACAGGTCCGCCATATCCTCGACACGCTGGGCCACGGACCGTTCATTTTCAATCTCGGTCACGGCATCGTTCCGCAAACGCCGCCCGATCACGTTGCTGAACTGGTCGAGCTGGTCCGGGAGTGGCGGCCATGACACGCCGGATCGCGATCGTCCTGTTCAATCTCGGCGGGCCGGATCGCCCGGAGGCGGTCGAGCCGTTCCTGTTCAATCTGTTCAGCGATCCGGCCATCATTCGGGTGCCACAGCCCTTTCGCTGGCTGATTGCCAGGCTCGTGTCGAAAAGACGCGCGCCGGTGGCGCAGGAGATCTATGCCGAGATCGGTGGCGGCTCGCCGCTGGTGCCGCTGACCGAGGCCCAGGCACGCGCCCTTGAGGCTGCATTAGCCGATGGCGAGTCCGAGTATCGCTGCTTCCTCGCCATGCGCTACTGGCATCCCTTCGCCGATGAAGCCGCCGCGGCCGTCAAGGCTTGGGGCGCCGACGAGATCGTGCTGCTGCCGCTCTATCCGCAATATTCGACGACAACGACCGAGTCTTCGCTGAAAGACTGGGACCGGGCGGCAAAGAGGGCGCGGCTTGCCGTGCCGGCAAAAGCCGTCTGCTGCTATCCGGTGACCGAGGGCTTCATTGCCGCACATGCGTCCTTGCTGGCCGAAGCGCTGCAGAAGGCCGGGCCGACCGACAATCTCCGGGTGCTGTTCTCGGCGCATGGCCTGCCGAAAAGGATTGTCGAGCAGGGCGACCCCTACCAGGCGCAGGTCGAACAAAGCTGTGCGGCCATCGTGGCGAAACTCGATCGGCCCGGCCTCGACTGGGTGACCTGCTACCAGTCGCGCGTCGGGCCGCTCGAATGGATCGGGCCGTCGACCGAGGCCGAGATCAAGCGTGCCGGCGCCGAGGGCAAGCGGCTGATCGTCGTGCCGGTCGCCTTCGTCTCGGAACATTCCGAAACGCTGGTCGAACTCGACATCGAATATGCGAAGCTTGCGCAGGAGAACGGGGTGCCGGCCTATTTCCGGGTGCCGGCGCTGGGCGTCCATCCCGATTTCATCGCTGCGCTGGCCGGTCTGGTGCGCGCGGCGCGGGACGACAGCGAGATTCTCTGCCCCGAAGAGGCGGCCGGGCGGCCCTGCACCGCCAAGATCATGCTCGAAACGGTCAACTGAGGCACGTCATGGATTTCCTTGCGGGTTACTACGTCTGGATCAAGGCGCTGCACATCATTTCGGTGATTTTCTGGATGGCCGGCATGGCCTATCTGCCGCGCCTGTTCGTCTATCATGCCGAGGCGGCGCCGGGCTCGGACAAGGCCGAGACCTTCAAGATCATGGAACGGCGTCTGCTCAGGGGCATCGTCAATCCGGCGATGATCGCGAGTTTCCTGTTCGGAATCCTGATGCTGGTCGCCAATCCGGCGCTGCTGTCGCAGGGCTGGATGCATGTGAAACTGCTGCTGATCCTGGTCATGTCGGCGCTGCACGGCTTCTTCGCGCGCTGGCGCAAGCAGCTCGAGCGGGACGAAAACCGCCACGATGCTCGCTTCTACCGGATCGTCAATGAGGGGCCGCCACTCCTGGTGATCCTGATCGTGCTGCTGGCGGTTGCCAAGCCCTTCTAGCCGGGCCGTGGGGCCCCGCACCAATTTTCGTTGAATTTTCCGGCGCCTGGTCTTATATCGGTTGCAAGCCGGATTTCTTCCGGTGGCCTTCTTTCAAGTCCTTTCCCGGCCCAGGCCTCAGACAGGCGGCGGCCAGAAGACCGCGCACAAGGCTCAAGACCCGCAAGGGACAGCCCTTCTCGTGCGACGGCGGAGAGAGCGAAGGCCCGCTTTCCCATCAGATTCTCATACGAAACACCGATCCGCCCTTCAAAACCCGCCCCTATAGGTCCCGCAACGGCCTTCCGGCGGCACCCTCCAAAGAAAGACCACCAAAGCCGATGACGCAGATCAAGCTGCAGGACCTCAAGGCCAAATCGCCGACCGACCTTCTGGCGCTGGCCGAGGAACTCGAAGTCGAGAACGCCTCGACGCTCCGGACGCAGGACATGATGTTCGCGATCCTGAAGCAATATGCCGAACAGAATATCGACATCATCGGCGAAGGCGTGGTCGAGGTGCTGCCCGACGGCTTCGGCTTCCTGCGCTCGCCGGAAGCCAATTACCTGCCGGGCCCGGACGATATCTATGTCTCGCCCTCGCAGATCCGGCGCTTCTCGCTCCGCACCGGCGACACGGTCGAAGGCGAGATCCGCAGCCCCAAGGATGGCGAGCGCTATTTCGCGCTGCTGAAGGTCTCGACGGTCAATTTCGAGAGCCCCGACAAGGCGCGCCACAAGGTCCATTTCGACAATCTGACGCCGCTCTATCCGGACGAAAAGCTCAATATGGAGGTCGACGATCCGACGCTGAAGGACAAGTCGTCCCGCGTCATCGACATCGTGGCGCCGCTCGGCAAGGGCCAGCGCGGGCTGATCGTCGCGCCGCCGCGCACCGGCAAGACGGTGCTGTTGCAGAACATCGCCCATTCGATCACCACCAACCATCCCGACTGCTATCTGATCGTGCTGCTGATCGACGAGCGGCCGGAAGAAGTCACCGACATGCAGCGCTCGGTCAAGGGCGAGGTGATTTCCTCGACCTTCGACGAACCGGCGACGCGCCACGTCCAGGTCGCCGAAATGGTCATCGAGAAGGCCAAGCGCCTGGTCGAACATGGCCGCGACGTCGTGATCCTCTTGGACTCGATCACCCGTCTCGGCCGCGCCTACAACACCGTTGTGCCGTCGTCCGGCAAGGTGCTGACCGGCGGCGTCGACGCCAATGCGCTGCAGCGCCCCAAACGCTTCTTCGGCGCGGCGCGCAACATCGAGGAGGGCGGCTCGCTGACCATCATCGCGACCGCGCTGATCGATACCGGCTCGCGCATGGACGAAGTGATCTTCGAAGAGTTCAAGGGCACCGGCAACTCGGAAATCATTCTCGACCGCAAGGTCGCCGACAAGCGCGTCTTCCCGGCGATCGACATCCTCAAGTCGGGCACCCGCAAGGAAGAGCTGCTGGTCGAGAAGGGTCAGCTCTCGAAGATGTATGTGCTCAGGCGCATTCTCAATCCGATGGGCACGGTCGATGCGATCGAGTTCCTGCTCGACAAGCTGAAGCAGACCAAGAGCAATGACGAGTTCTTCGACTCGATGAATACCTGAGGCTCAGGGCCGCAAGTTTTCCCAGCCCGGAAAGGCGCCGTCGAAATGCGGCGCCTTTTCGCTGTCGCGGTCCCATGCGGCTTTCGCGGCACAATGTTCCTGCGCGATGACGCGCGCCGCGACGTCGCCGTCAAGCGCATTGGCCGCGAGAATGACCGTCTCGTCAGGCTCGATCAGATTGGCGCCGGTCATCGCGGTGCCGCAGCGCGAACAGAACGAGCGTTCGAGGCCGGGCGAGCTTTGATGGACCGTCAGATGTTCGGCGCCTTCCCATGTCACCTCGTCGCGCAGCGCAACGCAGAAGGCGCCGGCCGCGCCGCCGGCCGCCTTGCGGCACATCGTACAATGACAGGTGACGATGCCGCTGATGCGCCTGGCGCGGAAGCGCACCGCGCCGCAAAGGCAGCTGCCCTCGATCATCGCTGCTCCTTTCAGGGCACCAGCACGCTGGCGCCGGTCGTCTTGCGCGCCTCGAGATCCATATGCGCCTTCGCGGCCTCGCCCAGCGCATAACGCTGATTGACCTCGATCTTCACCGCGCCTTTCGCGACGACATCGAAAAGTTCGGCCGCCATCTCCTGGAAGGCGGTCGGCGTTTTCAGCATGTAGTGGAACATGGTCGGCCGCGTCACGAAGAGCGATCCCTTCTGCGCCAGGATGCCGAGATCGACGCCGGTCACCGGGCCCGAGGCATTGCCGAAGGAGACCAGAAGTCCCAGGGGCGCCAGGCTGTCGAGCGAACCGATAAAGGTCGCCTTGCCGACGCCGTCATAGACGACCGGCACTTTCTTGCCGCCGGTGATTTCCTTGACGCGTTCGGCGACGTCCTCCTTTGTGTAATCGATCACGTGATCGCAGCCATGGGCGCGGGCCAGCGCCGCCTTCTCGTCGGAACTCGTCGTGCCGATCACGGTGGCGCCGAGATGCTTGGCCCATTGGCAGGCGATCAGGCCGACGCCGCCGGCGGCTGCATGCCAGAGGATCGTCTGGCCCTTCTCGACACGGAAGGTCTGGCGCAACAGGAACTGCGCGGTCATGCCTTTCAGCATCATCGCGGCGGCCTGTTCGTCGGCAACGCCGTCCGGAACTTTCGCAACCGTCATCGCATTGACGTTATGGGCTTCGGCATAGGCGCCGATCGGACCGGAGGCATAGGCGACGCGGTCGCCTTCCTTCAGATGCGTGACGCCCTCGCCGACCGCGGCAACCGTGCCGGCCGCTTCCATGCCGATGCCCGACGGCAGCGCCACCGGGTAAAGCCCCGAGCGGTGATAGGTGTCGATGAAATTGATGCCGATCGCCTTCGCGCGCACCTGCACCTCGCCGGGTTTGGGCCCCGCGAGTTCGACCTCCCTGAGCGCCATCGCTTCCGGTCCGCCGGTCTTCTCGATCCTGATCGCCTTGATCTTCTGCATGTGAATGCGCCTCTGTTGCTTTCTGGTGTTCGGATTATTTGCGGGCCAGCGCCAGGCCGATGCCGGCGCCGACCAGCACCGCGCCGGTGATGCGGTTGCGGATCGCCTGGGCGCGCGCGCCCTTCAGATAGGGCGCCAGCCTGCCGGCCGCGAGGCCGAAGGCGCCGTCCGACAATGTGCCGACCGCGATGAAACTTGCGGCCAGCAGCAGCAATTGCGGTGTCGCCGCTGCGGCCGGGCTGATGAACTGCGGAAAGAACGCCGCGTAGAAAGCCAGCGTCTTCGGATTGGTGACCGAGATCAGAAAGCCGCGGCGGTAAAGCGTTGCGGCGCTGTCGGTCTTTTTGAGTTGGGCCGGGAGATCGGGATCCTCATAGGGCGCGCGGAAGGCCTGCACACCGAGAAAGACCAGATAGGCCGCGCCGATCAGCTTCAATGCTTCCGACCAGGGTCCCAATGCCGCGAGCAGCGGCGCAAGTCCGAGGACCGTCAGCGTCATGTGAACGAGAAGCGCCGATGTGGTGCCGGCCAGTCCGATCATCGCCGCGCGCGGGCCCTGGCGGATGCCGCAGGCGACCAGATAGGTCACCACCGGTCCCGGCATCAGGCAGAGGATCAGCGTCGCGGCGATGAAGCCCAGATAAAGCTCGAGCGACAAAGGCAGCTCCACAAAGGAGCGTCATTGCTTCGTCGGCCTTGCGGCCTCCTCGCAATGACGATTGTTGTTTATCCCAGATGCCGGGCGAAGAATTTCAGCGTGCGGTCGTTGGCCTCGTCGGCGGTTGCCTTGTCGTAATGCGCGCCGCCGGGACGGGCGAAGGCGTGGTCCATCTCCGGATAGCGATGGATCGTCACATGGCTGTTGTCGCGCAGGCCCGCCACCACGGCCTCCTGCGCCTCCGGCGGCACGAATTCGTCCTTGCCGGCGATATGCAGCATCAGCGGCTTCTTGATGCCCCGGGCATCGTCGAGCCGGTTCTGGATGTTGACGCCGTAATAGCCGACCGAGGCATCGGTGCTGGTGTGGCAGGCGGCCAGATAGGCCAGCTGCCCGCCCAGGCAATAGCCGACCGTGCCGACCTTGCCGGACGAAAGCGGACGCAGCGTGCGGATGGTCGCGGCGATGTCGGCCACGCCCTTGTCGACATCGAACTTGCCGAAGAGATCGAAGGCCTTTTTCCACTCGGCTTCGCTCTGATCGGTGATGTCGATGCCGGGCTCGATGCGCCAGAAGAGATCGGGGCAGAGCGCCATATAGCCTTTGCCGGCCAGCCCGTCGCAGAGATCGCGCATCACCTTGTTGACGCCGAAGATCTCCTGGATGACGACAATGCCGGGGCCTGTGCCCGTTGCCGGTTTCGCGAGATAGCCCGTGAAGTTTCCGTCCGGGGTTTCGATCGCAATCGTGTCGCCGCTCATGGCCGGCCTCCTTCGTCGTCAACGGGGGAACGTCAGAGCCGGAACTCTAGCGATCCTTACCCGTCGAATCGAGGGAAAGCGGCAGTTTTTCAGGCGGCTTCGGCGGTTTCCGGACGGCCCAGCAGGGCGCGCAGGCGCAGCCGCGCCGGCAGGCGGCGGGGGCTGTCGTCGTGCTTGCCGGCCGGCTGTTCGCTGCGCGCGGACAGGGCGACGTCGAAGGCATTGACGTAGCTCGAGGCATAAGTGGCAAGGATGTTCATTTTATTCACCAATGGGTCTAGTCTGTGGGCTTGATATGCGCCTTGTCGTGGCCATTATCAAACGATCTTTTTGCACCGCAGAAGTGAGAAAAACTAACCTATGTTGACCCGCCGCCTGCCGTCGCTGAAAGCCCTGCGCGCCTTCGAGGCGGCCGCCCGGCTGGGCAGCTTCTCGCGCGCCGCTGCTGAGCTCGGCGTCACCCATGGCGCGGTCAGCCATCAGATCCGGGCGCTGGAGGAGGAACTCGGGGCGGCGCTGTTTCACCGCACCGGCCGCGCGGTCGAACTGACCGAGCGCGGCGCGCGGCTGCTGCCGGTGCTGTCGGCCGCCTTCGACCAGATCGCCGAGGGCTGGGTGCAGGCGGGTGCGCGCGACAGCGCCGCGCTGACGGTTTCGGTCGAGCCCTCCTTTGCCGCGCGCTGGCTGGTGCTTCGGCTCGGCAAATTCCACCGCGCCCATCCCGATATCGAGCTTCGGCTGATGCCGTCCTCCGAGCTGGTCGATTTCGAGCGCGAGGATGTCGATATCGGCGTGCGCTACGGGCTCGGCGGCTGGCCCGATGCGATCGCCGAGAAGCTCTTCGAGGCGACCGTCTATCCGGTCTGCGCGCCCTCGCTGATCGATCCGAAAAAGCCGATCCGCAAGCCGGAAGACCTGAAGAACTATCCGCTGCTGCATGAGGAGACGATGCAGCACTGGCTCAACTGGCTCGAAGGGGCCGGCGTGAAGAACCCGCGCTGGGCCGCCAAGGGCCCGCTCTTCATCGAGGCCAGCCTGGCGCTGCAGGCGGCGGCCGGCGGGCAGGGCGTGGCGCTGGCCAATGACACGCTGGCCATGGCCGATCTCGCCGAAGGCCGGCTGGTGCGGCTGTTCGAATTCGAGATGCCCGACGAGGAAGCCTATTGGCTGGTCTATCCCGAACGCAGCGCCGCCCGGCCCAAGGTGCAGGCCTTCCGCAACTGGATTCGCGAAGAGGCCGGCCTGCCGGCGACGGCGATGGGCGGTGGTGTGGGGAGAGGGCGGGGACGGAAGTAGGGATCAGGCGTCGGCGAGACCCAGCCGGTTCTCAAGCCGCGCCATGCGCTCGTCCAGACGGTCGAGGCGATTGGAGACATTGGCATACTGGTTTTCGAGAATGCCGAGACGCGATTTGACCTCGCGCATGTCCTTGGCGGCCCGATCGACTTTTTCGTCGAGACGGCGGAGATAGGTCAGGGCGGCGTTGTTTTGTCCCTCTGCCATCTGGAAATCCTACCCCGTAACTATCCCGTCCGCACCCGCCTGAGCTCCGCCAACAGCGCCGCCGCTTCCGTCAGCGGCAGCGAGCAGGTCTCGCCGGCACAGACATAAGCGGCCGGCTGGCCGCCCTGTTTCCCCTTGCCGCGCGCGGGGTGCCCCGCCGGCAGCGCCGCATCATCCGCGACCCGCATCAGCACGCGGTTCGGCAGTGCGACGCCGAAAGCGGCGCGGGCGAGGGGGGCGGTCTCTTCCGTGGTTCCCACCAGCACGATCTGGACGGGCCTGAGCCGCGTCTCGAAGCTTGCGATATAGGTGCCGAGCGGAAAGATGTTCTGCTGCAGCTCGCCGGCAAAGGCGCGGATGATCTCGTCGGCGCGGGCCATGTGGTCCGGTTTGCCGGTCATGAGCGCCAGCCGCGCGAAGACCGCGGGCAGGGTGCCGTTGGCGGCCGGCGTCGCGTCGTCGGCAACCGTCCGTCTGCGGACGATCAGCGCCGGGGCGTCGTCGGCGGTGAAGAAATAGCCGCCGTTTGTCCCGTCGCGGTAATGGGCGTCGAGTTCGGCGACCAGGCTTTCGGCGGCCTCGACATAGGCGCCGTCCCCCGTCGCCTCGTGAAGCGCCAGCGCGGCCGCGGCCATGTTGGCCAGATCGTCGGCCATGGCGAGATGCTGCAGGCGGCCGTCGCGCCAGGCGTGGTGCAGCCGGCGCTCGCCGTCCTTGTCTGGACGCATCGTCTCCATCACGAAGCGGAAGGCTGATGCTGCCATCTCGATCCAGCCCGGCTCGCCGAAAGCGGCGCCGGCACGCGCCAGGGCCGCGATCGCCATGCCGTTCCAGTCGGCCAGCACCTTGTCGTCGAAGCCCGGATGCACGCGCAGGTCGCGCTCGACGAAGAGGCGCGCCTTCAGCGGTTCGAGTGCGGCTTCCTCTTCGGGCGAAAGCGGCAGGTCGGCGCGGGCCAGCCGGTTGAGAATGTTTGCGTGTTCCCAGTTGCCTTCCGCCGTCACGTCATAGGCGGTCTTGAAGAGTTCGGCCTCGGCCGGGGTGAAGAGATTGTCGATCTCGGCTTCCGACCAGACATAGAACCTGCCCTCGACGCCCTCGCTGTCGGCATCCAGAGACGCGGCAAATGCCTTGTTTGTTTGCGCCTCGCTGCGGGACGAAGAAGCTCCTTGCCCGGCGCCGCCCTCGACAACCATCTCGCGGGCGATCCACTCGACCGTCTCGCGCACCCGGCGCGCGTAAAGCGGCTTGCGCGTCTCCTGCCAGACCAGCGTCAAAAGGTCGATCAGCAGCGCATTGTCGTAGAGCATCTTCTCGAAATGCGGCGCCAGCCAGAACTCGTCGACCGAATAGCGCGCAAAGCCGCCGCCGAGATGATCGTAGATGCCGCCCTCCGACATGTGGTCGAGGGCCCGCGTCACGGCTTGCGAAAAATCGGCGCGGCCGGTTTTCAGATGCGCGCGCAAGAGCAGGGTCAGGATCGGCACTTGCGGAAATTTCGGCGCGCCCTTTATGCCGCCATTCTCGCCATCCATCATCGGCAGCAATTTTTCGGCGACGATCAGCGGCACCTGTTCGGTCGGCTCGCCCGGCCGCGCGGTCGCCGATTGTTCGGCGAGTGCGGCCACCAGCGCCGTGCGGTTCTTGTCGATCTTTTCGGGTTCCTCGCGAAAGAGGCGCGCCACTTCCTCCAGCACCTGCACGAAGCCCGGCCGGCCGTAATTGGGTTCCTTGGGAAAATAGGTGCCGCCCCAGAAGGGCTCGCCGTCCGGCGTCAGGAACATCGTCAAGGGCCAGCCGCCCTGCTGTCCCAGCAGATGCAGCGCCGACATGTAGATCGCATCGATGTCGGGGCGTTCCTCGCGGTCGACCTTGATGTTGACGAAATGCGCGTTCATCACCGCCGCGACGCCCGGATCCTCGAAGCTCTCATGCGCCATCACATGGCACCAGTGACAGGCCGCATAGCCGACCGAAAGCAGGATCGGCTTGCCGGTCGCGCGCGCGGCCTCGAGCGCCGCCTCCCCCCAGGGATGCCAGTGCACCGGATTGTCCTTGTGCTGCAGGAGATAGGGACTCGTTTCATGCTTCAGAAAATTGCGTGACATCGGGCCTTCCGGACGATTGACTCGGGAGCGAACTGATTTGTTGCGGCAATGTGGGGCATATGATCCGCCCCGTCGAGAAAGAGATAGGGCAATGAAAGTCACGATCGATGTCGATCTCACCCCGGTTGAAGCGCGGCGGCTGATGGGCCTGCCCGATCTCGAACCGATGCAGCAGCGCCTGATTGCCGAGCTCGAGAAACGCATGGCCTCGAACCTCTCCTATGTCGATCCCGAGCAGATCGTGAAGGCGATCATGCCGGTCGGCGCACAGGGGCTCGAACAGTTCCAGAGCCTGTTATGGGGCATGGCGCAGACGGCGATGGGCGGCGGCAAGAAGCCGGCGAAAAAGGACGACGCCGGCAAAAGCGGAACGAAGAAGGAATCCTAGGCGCATAAGCAACGGATCGCCGCGACGTGGAAACGATTTATGCCCTGTCGTCGGCTTCGGGCCGCGCCGGCGTTGCCGTGTTGCGCGTCTCGGGGCCGCGCGCCCGCGCGGCGCTCGAGGCGCTGACGGGGGAGGGCGTGCCGCGCCCGCGCATGGCGGCGCTGCGCCGTTTCAGCGATCCCGAAACAGGCGCCGCGCTCGATCGCGGCCTGGCGCTTTTCTTTCCGGCGCCCGCAAGTTTCACCGGCGAGGATGTCGTCGAGCTGCATCTGCATGGCGGCCGCGCGGTCGTGACGGGCGTTCTCTCGGCGCTGGCGCGGCTGCCGGATCTGCGCGCGGCGGCGCCGGGCGAGTTCACGCGCCGCGCCTTCGAGAACGGCAAGCTCGACCTGACCGAGGTCGAAGGCCTTGCCGATCTGATCGATGCCGAGACCGAGGCCCAGCGTGTCCAGGCGCTGAGGCAGATGGAAGGGGCGCTGGGCCAGCTCTATGAAGGCTGGCGGGCGCGCCTCGTGCGGCTGCTGGCCCATGCCGAGGCCGAAATCGATTTTCCCGACGAGGAAGTGCCGGGCGACCTGATCGCGAAACTCGGCCCCGAGATCGCGCGGCTGCAGGCCGGGATCGCCGCGCATCTCGACGATGGCGGGCGCGGCGAGCGCTTGCGCGACGGTATCGAGGTCGCAATCGTCGGGCCGCCCAATGTCGGCAAGTCGAGCCTCCTCAACCGGCTGGCGCGGCGCGAGGCCGCGATTGTGTCCGATGAGGCCGGCACCACGCGCGACGTGCTCGAAGTCCGGCTCGATATCGGCGGCGTGCCGGTGACGCTGGCCGACACGGCGGGCCTGCGCGAGGCGGCGGGGGCCGTCGAGCGGGAAGGGGTGCGGCGCGCGCTGGAGCGCGCCGAACGGGCCGATCTGCGGCTGGTGGTCGCTGCGCCGGATGCCGGCGACTTCGCGCTGGCGCGGCCGGGCGACATCAGGCTCCTCAACAAGATCGATCTCGGGGCCGAGGTGCCGGCCGGCGTGATCGGCGTTTCGGCGGCGACCGGCGCCGGCCTGGACCTTCTGGAGGCGGCGCTGGCCGAGAAGGTCGGTCTGGCCTATGGCGTCAGCGAGCATCCGCTGATCACCCGGGCCCGGCATCGCGAAGGCTTGCGCGAATGCGCCGCGGCGCTGGTGCGGGCAGGCGAGGGCAGCGAGGCCGATCTCGTCGCCGAGGATCTGCGTCTGGCCGCCCGTGCGCTTGGCCGGATCACCGGCCGGGTCGATGTCGAGGAACTGCTCGACGTGATCTTCCGCGATTTCTGCATCGGAAAGTGATGAGCCGGATTGATGGACGCTTCCACCCTCCCCTCGGGGAGGGTCAAACGGCTGCTAGCCGTTTGGGGCGGGGGCAGGGCAGATGCCCGCGAGATAGTCGTTGATGTGTAGGGATGGGAAGCGCCGCGCCCCCGCCCCGAAAACTTTCGCTTCGCTCAATTTTTCGACCCTGCCCGAGGGGAGGGTGGTAAGCGGAGTACGCGGCCTGTTTCACGTGAAACATGAGGAGTGCGAAGAATCCGATTCCGCCTCAAAGGCTTGCGCGCGAATCTTCATCCATGCGCCTTCGGCATGTGGAAAAGTTTTGACGCATGCCTCGCCAGCGACTAAAGCTCTGACGCGCTGTCGTTGAATCCGTTGCTACGGAGACAGGCATTTCTCGCGCGGACAGGAATGATGAGCGAAGCTTTCGATGTGATCGTGATCGGCGGCGGCCATGCCGGCTGCGAGGCGGCCTCGGCTGCAGCGCGGGCCGGCGCGCGCACCGCGCTGGTCACGCACCGGATCGCGACCATCGGCGAGATGTCCTGCAATCCGGCGATTGGCGGGCTCGGCAAGGGCCATCTGGTGCGGGAGGTCGATGCGCTGGACGGGCTGATGGGACGGGTCGCCGATCGCGCCGGCATCCAGTTCCGCCTGCTCAACCGGCGCAAGGGGCCGGCCGTACGCGGTCCGCGCGCCCAGGCCGATCGCAAGCTCTATCGCCAGGCGATGCAGGATGCGATTCTGAATCATTCCAGCCTGACCGTGATCGAGGCCGGCGTCGGCGATCTGCTGGTCGAACATGGCGTCGTGGCCGGCGTCGTTACCGAGGATGGCCGCAGCCTGCGCGGCGGAAGGGTGGTGCTGACGACGGGAACCTTTCTGCGCGGCATGATCCATCTCGGCACCACGCGGATCCCGGCCGGCCGCGCTGGCGAGGCGCCGGCGCTGGGTCTTTCGGAGCGGCTCTACGGGCTGGGCTTCCGGCTCGGCCGCCTCAAGACCGGGACGCCGCCGCGGCTCGATGGCGCCAGCATTGACTGGGCTTCGCTCGAGGTACAGCCGGGCGACCGGCCGCCGGTGCCCTTCTCCTTCCTGACGCGCGAGATCACCGGGCCACAGGTCAATTGCCACATCACCCGGACGACGGCGGCCGGGCACCGGATCATCGAGGAAAATCTCGGTTTTTCTCCGGTCTATTCCGGTCAGATCGAGGGTGTCGGGCCGCGCTATTGTCCTTCCATCGAGGACAAGGTGGTGCGCTTCCGCGAGCGCGACAGCCACCAGATCTTTCTCGAGCCGGAAGGCCTCGACGACGACACGATCTATCCCAACGGCATTTCGACGGCGCTGCCGGAAGAGGTACAGCTGGCCTTCCTGAAGACGATACCGGGGCTTGAGCATGTCGTCATGCGGCGCGCGGGCTATGCGATCGAATATGACTATATCGATCCGCGCGAGCTGAAGCCGACGCTGGAGACCAGGCGCCTGCCGGGGCTCTATCTGGCCGGCCAGATCAATGGCACCACAGGCTATGAGGAAGCGGCGGCGCAGGGGCTGATGGCCGGGCTCAATGCGGCGCTTTCGGCCGGGGGCGGCGAGGGCGTCGTCTTCGACCGGGCGCAGGCCTATATCGGGGTGCTGATCGACGATCTGATCACGCGGGGCGTCAGCGAACCCTATCGGATGTTCACCTCGCGGGCCGAGTACCGGCTGACGCTTCGGGCCGACAATGCCGATCAGCGGCTGACCGGTCTTGGCATCGCCTCGGGCATTGTCGGTCCGGAGCGGGCGGGGGTCTTTGCGGCCAGGCAGGCGGCGCTTGAGACCGCGCGGGCCTTTTGCGGTTCGGCGCGGCTCAGCCCCAGCGAGCTGGTCAAACGGGGCCTCAGGATCAATCAGGATGGCGTCGCCCGGTCGGCCATGGACCTTCTGGCTCATCCAGATATCGATATAGGCGTTCTTGCCGGGATCTGGCCGGAGATGCGGGCATTCGAGCCCGGGATCGCCGAACAGCTCGAGATCGAGGCGCAGTATGCGGGCTATCTCGGCCGGCAGGAGGCCGATATAAGGGCCTTCCGCAAGGATGAGGGGATGCGGCTGCCGGCCGGGATCGACTATGCCGGGATCAAGGGCCTGTCGATCGAGGTCCGGCAGAAGCTGGCGGCGGCGCGTCCGGCGACGCTCGGGCAGGCGGCCAGGGTCGATGGCGTGACCCCTGCTGCACTGACAACGTTAATGATTCACGTGAAACAAAAGCGCAGTGCTTGAGGGGCATGACCCGGTATGTCCCAACATATAGTGTCTGACGGCGCGCAAGTCATTGATGCGGAATCCTTTTCGGCCGTTACCCATGTTTCACGTGAAACAATGGCCGGGCTGGTCCTTTACGAGACCCTGCTCCGGAAATGGCAGAAATCCATCAATCTGGTCTCTTCGGCCACGCTTTCCGAGCTCTGGCGCCGGCATATGCTCGATTCCGCCCAGCTGGCGGCCCTGGCGCCGGACGATGCCCGGGATTGGGTCGATCTGGGCAGCGGCGGCGGCTTTCCGGGGCTGGTGATCGCCATTATACTGAAGAATCGACCCGGTTTTCGCATGCATCTGGTCGAGAGCGACCAACGCAAATGCGTCTTTCTGCGCGAGGTGGCGCGGGAAACCGGCGCCCCGGTCGAAGTCCATGCAAGGCGGATCGAGGATTTCGCGGCCAAAAGGGGTGCGACGGCCGATGTGGTTTCGGCCCGGGCCCTGGCGCCGCTCGAGCGGCTGCTGGGCTGGGCCGCACCGCTTTTCGACACCGAAACAATCGGGCTGTTCCTGAAGGGGCAGGGGATCGAAGGCGAATTGACGGAAGCGCGCAAAGGGTGGATATTTGAGGCCGAGTTTTCCCCCAGCCGTTCCGATCCCTCGGGATGCGTGCTCAAGCTGCGAGGCCTCCATGGAGCCGATCGACCTTAACCAGGGTGCCGCGACGCCGGTTTCCGCGGGTAGTGCCGCGTCGCTACTTGCTCCGTCCACGGATCGACCGCGCATTCTGGTGGTTGCCAACCAGAAGGGCGGCGTCGGCAAGACGACAACCGCGATCAATCTGGGTACGGCGCTTGCCGCGGTTGGCGAGCGTGTGCTGATCGTCGACCTCGATCCGCAGGGCAATGCCAGCACCGGTCTCGGCATCGGCCGGGCCGAGCGCAAGGTTTCGGCCTATGACGTGCTGATCGGTGCGGCGCTGATCGAAGATGCGGTGGTGCCGACCAAGGTGCCGGGTCTCGATATTGTTCCGTCCACGATGGATCTTCTCGGTGCCGAGCTGGAGCTTGCCTCGGTGCCGCGCCGTTCGCACCGGTTGCGCGATGCGCTGGCGCGGATGCCGCGTCACGGCAAGAAGCGCGAGAACAGCGAAACCGAAGCGGCGATGACCGCGCGGCCCTATACCTATCTGCTGATCGACTGCCCGCCTTCGCTCAATCTTCTGACCATCAATGCGATGACGGCGGCCGATGCGATCCTGGTGCCGCTGCAATGCGAGTTCTTTGCGCTTGAAGGGTTGAGCCAGTTGCTGCGCACCGTCGAGCGCGTCAAGACCAGCCTCAATCCGCGGCTCGAAATCCAGGGCATCGTGCTGACCATGTTCGATCAGCGCAACAAGCTCTCCGACCAGGTCGCCTCCGATGTGCGGTCGCATCTCGGCGACAAGGTCTATCGTACCGTCATTCCGCGCAATGTCCGGATCTCGGAAGCGCCATCCTATGGCAAGCCGGCACTGGTTTATGACCATCGCTGTGCCGGCAGCAAGGCCTATATGAAGCTGGCCGCCGAAATGATCCAGCGCGAAAGAGCGTTGCGGCGCAGCGCTGCGTGAGGCGTCTGCGTTAACTTAATCCGTGGTCTGAAGACTCTTAACAAAATCTTCTAACCACTTGTAATGATTCGACAAGAGGCCCTACCCGGTAGTGATGCCGGCGGGCGGGGTTGCGGAAAACGAGCCTTTCCGCGGATCTGCGGCAAGGCCCGGCCGGTACGGCCGGTCATACCGGACAAACAGCAGGCCGCGCCTTCGGGTGGCGGCAGGGGGCAGAGGAAGAAGGATGACGACCATGGCAGAGGAAACCCCGAGCCGTCTCGGCCGCGGTCTGGCGGCGCTGATCGGCGACGACACGGCTTTCGCACTGGGCGACAGCGCGGCACAGGCGCCGCGCGGCATTCGCGAGGTGCCGATCGAACATCTGCGCGCCAACCCGTTCCAGCCGCGCCATACCTTCCGGGCCGAGGAGCTCAACGACCTTGCTGCCTCGATCCGCGAGAAGGGCATCCTGCAGCCGATCGTGGTGCGGCCGGTGGCGGGCGATGCCAACAGTTTCGAGATCGTCGCCGGCGAGCGGCGCTGGCGTGCCGCCCAGGCCGCGCAGCTCCACAAGGTGCCGGTGATCGTCAAGGAACTCTCGGACGCCGAATCGCTCGAGATCGCCATCATCGAGAATGTGCAGCGTGCCGATCTCAATGCGGTCGAGGAGGCGGCCGGCTATGACCGCCTGATGATGCAGTTCGACTATACGCAGGAAAAGCTCTCGCAGCTGATCGGCAAGAGCCGCAGCCATGTCGCCAACACGCTGCGTCTGCTGTCGCTGCCCAAGCCGGTCCAGGCGCTGATCGAGGAGGGCCGGCTCACCGCCGGTCATGCGCGTTCGCTGATCGGGCAGGCGCGGGCCGAGGAGATGGCGCGCGAGATCGTCGCCAAGGGATTGTCGGTGCGCGAGGCGGAAGCGCTGACGCGCAAATCCGAAGCGCCCGGTTCGGCGACGCGGCCGAAATCGCTGCCCAAGGCAGAGAAGGATGCCGACACGCTGGCGCTGGAAAAGAACATTTCCGACCAGCTCGGTCTCAAGGTCGAGATTTCCTTTTCCGGCGACAAGGGCGGGCAGGTGACCATCGCCTACAAGACACTGGAGCAGCTCGACGAGATCTGCCGGCGCCTGGCGGGGCGCAACGCGCAGAAGATCAACTGATCCGTATACGGAGCGTTTTCCGTTGCGCCGGCCGCCGTCCCGGCAATGGCGGCGGATTATGTTCAGAAAAAGCCTGACGGCGACTTGTCCCCGTGTGGCCGGGATGCACTTGGCTGTGTCTTTCCTGTCAGGACCGGTCCGGCATCCGCCTGGCGCGGCGGGGATAAATCGGGGATAACTCCGTTTGTGACAGTTTTTTGACAGTTGCGTGACAGAGGGGGGGTCCCGCTGTCATTTGCGCTGTCACATTCCGCGTCGCGGACGCGCGGCCTGCGCAATTCTGAACAAGGTCTGTCCACAAATGGCCTCGGCCGGACTGCCGGTCGTCTTGCACTGGCCTTCGGCCTCGAGCGCCAGCGCCAGCGCGCGATCGAGCTTCCGGCGGTTCCAGTTTTTCATCTGACGCGTCACCGCGTCCTTGCGCTTGAAATGCAGCGGCGGACGGAAGCTGCGCATCGCGCCGTTGATGTCGCTGCCGCTTTCGATATGCGCGGCGGCCAGATGCATCTGCATCAGATGACGCGACAGGGCATTGAGGATCGCGATCGCATTGGTATCGGCGGCGCGCGCGCGCGCCAGCGCCGTGTCGAGATGATCGAGTTCGCCGCCCAGCGTCGCATCGATCACCGCGTCGAGATTGGAAGCCGCGTTGTCGCCGATGCATTCGCGCACATCGGCCAGCGTCACTTCGCGGGCCGCGCCCGTCTCGCCCGCGCCCATATAGAGCATCAGCTTTTCCAGTTCGTTCTGCGTCACGCCGCGATCGGAACCGAGATGGGAAAGCAGATAGTCGAGTGCTGCCGGTTCGGGGCGCAAGCCGGCCGCGCCGAGCCGTGTACGGATCACATCGGCCAGCGTCGCCGCGTCATCGGCATAGCAGGGCAGGGCGGCGGCGTTGGCCGCTTCCTCGAAAAGCAGACGCAGGGAGGAACGCGGTCCGAGCTCGCCGGCTTCGGCCAGCACGAGCGCATCGCCGACCGGGTTCTCGAGAAACGACGCCACTGTCTTCGATGCGGCGTCGGCGATGCCGCGCAGCCGCACGACGCGCCGTCCGCCCAGCATCGAGATCGACGCCGCTTCGTCGGCCAGGCGCGCCGGATCGCTTTTCAGATCGCTGTCGGAAATTTCGGAAAGACGAAACGGATCGGCCAGATCGTCGAGCACACTCCGCGCCAGCGTTTCGACGCGCTGGCGCACAAGGCCGGAATCGGGTCCGTAGACCAGCACCGCAACAATGTTCGCCGGCGGCTTGGCCGCAAAGCGATCGGCCTCCTGCGGTTTGACTTTCAAGGCGCGCTTCGCCTTTCGCTCACAGGGTTGCGTCCGCCATGCGCGGCTGGCGGTTGAAATGAATGCCGAGCTGCAGCTTGATGTCCTCGGCCACGGCCTTGGCCGCACGCTCGCGCGCGTCGCGCGCCGCGGTGATGTTGGCGAATTCGGAATCGACGCGGTTGTAGGAGGTGCGCGTGCGTGCGACCGAGCGCAGCACCGGCTTGTCGGTTGCGGTGTCTACGAGGCGGAAGGGAACGACCAGCACCACATTCTTGCGCGTCACATCGGCGTCGCGTTCGATCGCGACATCTTCCTCATAGAGCGAGGGCACCAGCTCGACGCGATAGGCGGGGTTGGCGGGCGGGTTGCCGCTCGAGGAGAGAATGTCGAGCAGATCGTATTTCAGCGCGCGGCCGATGTCGTTCTCCGGCGCCTTGACGTCGAGCAGCGCCAGTTCGGCGGCGATGCCGGCCCTGTCGCTGTGCTCGGCATAAAGCGGCGTGAAACCGCAGGCGGGCAGCGCCAGCGCAACCAGCAGCAGCGCGGCGAGGCGAAAGTCAGACCACGACATTGACGATCTTGCCCGGCACGACGATGACCTTGCGAACCGCTTTTCCATCGATCGCCTTCTCCACCTTGTCGAGTGCCAGCGCGGCCCGCTCGATCGTCTGGTTGTCCGCGTCCCGGGCGATGGTCAGCTCGTCGCGGCGCTTGCCGTTGACCTGAACGGCAATCGTGACGGAGTCTTCCACGATGAGGGCCTTGTCGGCAACCGGCCATTCGGTCTCGACCACCGGCGTCTCGTGGCCGAGCGCGGCCCAGCATTCCTCGGCCAGATGCGGCATCATCGGCGCGGTCGCCAGCACCATGAACTCCAGCGCCTCGCGCTTGGCCCATTTTCCGGCCGCATCGGCCGGCGTGAAGCCCGAAATCGCATTGGCCAGTTCATAGATGCGCGCCACCGCGCGGTTGAAGCGCAGGTTCTCGATATCGTCGGTCAGCGCGTCGAGCGCCTTGTGCGCGGCGCGGCGAAGCGCCAGCGCGGCATCGTCGAAGCTTGCCGGCAGCGGCGTACCGGCCGGCGCAATCTCGTCAGGCGTCGCGGTCGCCAGGCGCCAGAAGCGCTGCGTGAAGCGCCAGGCACCTTCGGCGCCGGCATCCGTCCATTGCACGTCGCGCTCGGGCGGGCTGTCCGAGAGCATGAACCAGCGCGCCGTGTCGGCGCCGTATTGCGCGATGATCTGTTCGGGGTCGACCGTGTTCTTCTTCGACTTCGACATCTTCTCGATCGCGCCGATCGTCACCGGCGCGCCGTCCGACAGACGTTTGGCGACGCGCGCGCCGTCGACCGTCTCGATCGCGACATCGGCGGGCGGCAACCAGTGCCCGGATGCGTCGCGATAGGTTTCGTGATTGACCATGCCTTGCGTGAACATGCCGGCGAAGGGTTCGTCGAGACCGACATGACCGGTCTTGTGCATGGCGCGGTTGAAGAAGCGCGAATAGAGCAGATGCAGGATCGCATGCTCGACGCCGCCGAAATACTGATCGACCGGCAACCAGTGATCGACCGCCGCACGGTCGGTCGGCGTTGCGGCCCGGGGCGCGCAGAAGCGCGCGAAATACCAGGAAGAGTCGACGAAGGTGTCGAAGGTGTCGGTTTCGCGGTGCGCCGGCTTGCCGCATTTCGGACAGTCGACATTCTTCCAGGTCGGATGGCGGTCGAGCGGATTGCCCGGCTTGTCGAAGGTCACGTCGTCGGGCAGCGTGACCGGCAACTGATCGCGCGGCACGGGCACGGTGCCGCAGCCATCGCAATGGATGATCGGGATCGGACAGCCCCAGTAGCGCTGGCGCGAAATGCCCCAGTCGCGCAGGCGGTAATTGATCGTGCCCTGACCGAGCTTCATCGCTTCGAGCTTTTCGATCGCGGCGCGCTTGGCCGCGGTGACGTCGAGCCCGTCGAGGAATTCCGAATTGACCGCCACGCCGTCGCCGGTAAAGGCGTCGGTGCCATGCGCGGCCAGCGCTTCGACGAAGGCGGCGCGGGCCGTCGCGTCCAATTCCTTCGGGGAGACGACCGGGATCACCGGCAGCTTGTACTTGCGGGCGAAGTCGAGGTCGCGCTGGTCATGTGCCGGGCAGGCGAAGATCGCGCCGGTGCCGTATTCCATCAGCACGAAATTCGCGACATAGACCGGCAGCGTCTTTCCCTCGATGAAGGGATGGCGCGCCGTGAGACCGGTGTCGAAACCCAGCTTCTCGGCCGTCTCGATCGCTTCCTCGGAGGTTCCGATCTGATCGCATTTCCTGACAAAGGCCTGCAGTTCGGCATTGTCGGCGGCCAGCGATTGCGTCAGCGGATGATGCGGCGAGAGCGCGCAGAAGCTGGCGCCGAACAGGGTGTCGGGCCGCGTCGTGAAGATTTCGAGCCTGTAGTCGGGCGCGTCCCGGACGCCGTCGATGGCGAAGAAGACTTTCGCGCCTTCCGAGCGGCCGATCCAGTTCCGCTGCATCGTCCGCACTTTGTCGGGCCAGCGTTCCAGCGTGTCGAGACCGTCCAGCAATTCGTCGGCGAGATCGGAAATCCTGAGGAACCACTGGGTCAGCTCGCGCCGTTCGACCGGCGCGCCCGAGCGCCAGCCGCGGCCGTCGATCACCTGTTCATTGGCGAGCACGGTGTTGTCGACCGGATCCCAGTTGACGGTGCTCTTCTTGCGGCTGACCAGGCCGGCATCGAGGAAATCCAGAAAGAGCGCCTGTTCGTGGCCGTAATATTCGGGATCGCAGGTGGCGAATTCGCGCTCCCAGTCGATCGACAGGCCGATCGCCTTCAGCTGCGCGCGCATCGCCGCGATGTTGTCGTAGGTCCAGCCCTTCGGGTGGACGTTCTTTTCCATCGCCGCGTTTTCGGCCGGCATGCCGAAAGCGTCCCAGCCCATCGGGTGCAGCACGTCGAAACCGCGCGCCCGCTTGTAGCGTGCGATGACGTCGCCGATCGCGTAGTTGCGGACATGGCCCATGTGAATGCGCCCCGACGGATAGGGGAACATTTCGAGAACATAATATTTCGGGCGGCCGGAAACGGCGCCGTCATCGCGTGTGCGAAAGACGGCTTTCTCCTCCCAGACCTTCTGCCATTTCGGTTCGACGGCGCGGGCGTTGTAACGGTCGTTGGGACTTGGTGACATGATCGTCGGCTGGTCCGTCTTCAATCCGGACCGCTAGCGGCGCTCGGTGGCCTCGATGGTGCTGATACGGAGCTGGCGGGCGCGGACCAGAATGGCGTTTTCGATCTGCAGCGGCGTGTTGCCGGCAACCGCCGCATCGACCCATTCGCCGCTGCCGTTATCGGACCGCGTCTGGCGGAAAACGGCCACTTTCACGCCATCGGCGCGCAGGCGCCGGTCGAGAATATAGACCGTGACCTTGAAGCGTTCGCCCGGCGTTTTCGGGTCCTGGTACCAGTCGGTGATGATGACGCCGCCGAAGGGATCGGCCGAGACCAGCGGCATGAAGGCGATGGTGTCGAGCGAGGCGCGCCAGAGGAAGCTGTTGACGCCGATGCCCGAGCCTTCAACCGCGTCGTTCGAGCCGCCGCCGAACAGCGTCAGCCCGTCCTCGCCGAAGATTGATTCGCGCTGCTGTTCGCCGGTCGGGTTGTTGGGGCCCTGGCCCGTCGGACGCCCCGGATAATTGGAGGTTGAGGGACCGCAGGCGGTCAGGCCGAGCATGGCGGCGAGCGCCAGCGCGGCGGCGGCGCGGGTGGCGCCTTTCGTTCCGGTATGGGTCATCAGATTTACGGCAAGCCTCTCGCGTTACGCCTCTCTCATCCGCCTGCCGGTTCTTGTGCCAAGGGCTTGCGGGGAGCAACCAGTTCGCGCGCCGAATCACGTTGCGGACGGCGCATCATCCATTTGTCCTGCGCCTTTATAGCGAGATAAAGCCGTCTCCTGCAATCGCGGTTGTCGCGGGCCCCGGTTCGGCTGTCCGGCACTGTCCCGGCGGCACCGACTGTTGCCCGCAAGGCACAAAAAATCCGCAGCGCCGCATGGGCAGGCGAGAGGCAATCGGTGTGCGCTCGAAGACGATTTCCGAGCCCTGAATCCCCATCTTTGTTGAGTCCCCGGAGCGGAACCCGCGGCGCAAGGCGTCGATTTGGTAACCGATCATTAACCAAATGGCGCCGATTTGTGCCCTTTCCGCAACATGCGGCGACATTCCTTCGCCATGCGTGCCGGTTCGCTTGACCCGAAGGGGGTATCAACGGATTAATCGGGTTACGCGCTCGGGGGGCAGTTTCAGTCGGCCCGGCGATGGACGCGGCCATGGGGGGTATTTCCGATGGCTCGTGCGAATGGAACAGCTTTTAGCTGATACTGCGAGGAACACATGAAAAAGATTCTCCTTGGGACGACTGCTCTCGTCTCGGCCGGCCTGATCGCCGGTCCGGCGCTCGCGAGCGATCCGCTGGCCGTTACGGTCGGCGGCACGGTCACGGCCGGCTTCTATGTCATCGACGCCGATGACATCGGCGCAACGTCGTTCACCGACACCGCCGTCAAGCTCGTCGCGCGCAATATCGACATCAAGGCCGAAGGCACGCTCGACAACGGCATGGTTGCCGGTGTTATCGCGACGCTTTCGCTCGGCGACGACTGGAACACCGCTGCAACAACGGTTGGCGGCAATCTCGTTGGCGGCAACAACAACGACGCCGTGTTCCGTGAACTCTTCGCCTACCTCGAAGGCGGCTTCGGCCGGTTCGAGATCGGTGGCACCGACGGCGCCGCCTTCAAGATGCACTACACCTCGCCCTGGTTCGTGCCGGGCAACGGTCTCGACAGCCCGAACATCCTGAATGCCGTGCTGGCCGCTTCGGCGTTCCGCCACTCGACGTTCTCGCTGATGGCTGCCGATGCCAACAAGGTGACCTACTTCACGCCGCGTTTCGCCGGCTTCCAGCTCGGCGGTTCGTACACGCCGGAAACCTCGTTCAACGGCCCGAACCCGAACGGTCTCGGCCTGCTGCCGAACACGGCCGTCAACATCGGTGACGTGTTCGAAATCGCTCTCAACTATGCCGGCTCGTTCGGTGGTGTTGATGTCGGTGCCGACGCCTTCTACGTTTCGGGCGAATCCGGTCCGACGGCGGCCGATCCGGAAGAACTCGGTTTCGGCCTCAACCTCGGCATGGCTGGCTTCACGCTCGGCGGTGCCTGGTACCAGTCGGAAGACCTGCTCGTGGCGTCGGTCCCGGTTCCGTCGGCTGCCGGTGTCGAGGAAGAAGTCTGGACCGTGGGTCTGTCCTACGGCACGGGTCCCTGGACGGTTGGCGTGGCCTATCTGACGGATGAGATCAGCAGCCCGGGCTTCTCGGCTGAGATCGAAAGCTGGCAGGCCGGTGGCGGCTACAACCTCGGCTCCGGCGTCGATGTCGGCGTCGATGTGCAGATGTCGACGATCAATATTGGCGGTGGCGCCGATATCGACTCGACCTCGGCCGGTCTCGTTCTCTCGATCGGTTTCTGATCGCTTCGGCGACCGGATCGTTCGAAAACGACCCAGGTTACGAGAGAGCGGGCCTTGTGCCCGCTCTCTTTTTTTGTGCGCCGTCCTTTGCTAGACAGGGCATGTTTCCTCGACGAGAGCGAAAGACCGCAACATGGGCGCCCTGATCTGGCTCGCTTCCTACCCCAAATCCGGCAACACCTGGATGCGCAGTTTCCTGCACAATCTGTTCAGGAACACGGCCGCGCCGGTCAGCATCAACGATCTCGACGATTTCTGTCTCGGTGAATCCGCCGCGGCCTGGTATGCGCCACGCGCGCCGCGTCCGCTGGCGGAGCTTGAACTCGAAGAGATCGCCAGGTTGCGCCCGATCGTGCATCGCGATTTCACCCGCGCCTTTCCGGACTCGGTCTTCGTCAAGACGCATAACTATCTCGGCGAGTTTTTCGGTGTTCCGCTGCACAATATGGATGTCACGGCCGGCGGCATCTATGTGCTGCGCAATCCGCTCGATGTGGCGATCTCCATCAGCCACCACTTCGGCGAGACAATCGACGAAGCAATCGCGCATCTTGCCAATGAAGGGGCGGGGACACCCGTTACCGACACGCATGTGCCGGAGGTGCATCGCTCCTGGTCGACCCATGTCGCAAGCTGGACCGCCGTGCCCAATCCGCAATTGCTGGTGCTCCGCTACGAGGATCTGCTGCTCAAGCCAAGAAAGCATTTCAAGAAGGTGGCACAGTTTCTCGGCCTCAAACCATCTCCCGAGCGGCTCGAGCGCGCCATCCGCAACTCGTCTTTCAAGGCGCTGAAAGCGCAGGAGCAGAAGGCCGGCTTCAAGGAGCGGTCCGACAAGGCGGCCGCCTTCTTTCGCGAGGGGCGGGCCGAACAGTGGCGCGACGTGCTGACGCCCGATCAGGTTCGCCGGATCATCGCCGATCATCATGTCCAGATGGCACGCTTCGGTTATATTCCCGCCGACTACAAGGATGCCGTGCCCGCGCCGGACGAATCCCGTGCCGCGTCCTGAGGCCGTATCGAGCGAGGCATCGACATGGGAACGCTAGTCTGGCTCGCCTCCTATCCGAAATCCGGCAATACTTGGGTGCGGAGTTTCCTGCACAATCTCGTGCGCGATGCGGATACGCCGGCCGACATCAACACCCTCGATGAATTCTGTCTCGGCGGCTCATCGCGGCGCTGGTTCGAACTGGTCTCCCAGGTTCCGCTCGAGACGCTCGAACCGGCCGAGCTGGCAAAGCTGCGGCCGCTGGCCCAGGCGCGCATGGCGGCATCGGTCCGCAATTCGATCTTCGTCAAGAGCCACAATTATTACGGGCCCTGGTTCGATGTCCCGCTTCACAATGCGGCCGTCGCGGCGGGTGCGGTGTATATCCTGCGCAATCCGCTCGATGTTGCGCCCTCGCTTGCCCATCACTATGGCGAATCGCTGGAATGGGCCATCGATTTGATGGCGAAGCCCGGCGCGGGCACCAGGCTGAGCGTCCGGCATGTGCCCGAGGTCTACGACACCTGGTCGAACCATGTACTGAGCTGGACGGCGAAGGCCAATCCGAAACTGCTGGTGCTGCGCTATGAGGATCTGCTGATCAAGCCGGCGGAAAGCTTCGGCACGCTTGCGCGGTTTCTCGGGCTTGCGGCCGGGGAGGAAAAACTCGCACGTGCGATCCGCCATTCCTCCTTCGAGGTCCTGAAATCGCAGGAGGCCGAGCGCGGCTTCCGGGAACGACCTGCAAATGCCAAATCGTTTTTCCGTGAGGGCCGTGCCGAGCAATGGCGCGATGTGCTGACGCCGGATCAGGTTCGCCGCATCGTTGCCGATCATCATGTGCAGATGGCGCGCTTCGACTACATTCCCGAGGATTACCGGGACGGTGTGTCGACTGACAAGCGCGACGGATAGGTCATGACATGGGTGCATTGATCTGGCTCGCCTCCTATCCCAAATCGGGCAACACCTGGTTGCGGAGTTTTCTGTGCAATCTGCTGATCGACGCTCCCGAGCCGGCTGACATCAACAAGCTCGCCAATTTCTGCCTCGGCGAATCCCTGCGCCGGTGGTACGAACCCCATGCGACGGCGCCGCTCGAAACGTTGAGCGCTGCCGAGTTGGCGCGGTTGCGTCCGGCCGGGCAGTCCGACATGACCCGGGCTTTCGCCGATTCCGTTTTCGTGAAAACACACAACCATCTCGGATCCTGGGCGGGCACGCCGTTGCACAACATGGCAGTGACGGCCGGAGCAATTTATGTGCTGCGCAACCCGCTCGACGTTGTCGTTTCCGCGCATCACCACTTCAACCTCTCGATCGACGAGACCATTGCGATGATGGGGCGTTCAAGCGCGGGTACGCTGCTTTCCGCGACCAATGTTCCCGAGATCTATACGGACTGGTCCGGACATGTTCGCAGCTGGACGGCGCAGCCGAATCCTCAACTGCTTGTCCTGCGCTACGAGGATCTCGCCGCCGATCCGGTCAGGAATTTCGGAACCGTTGCCTCGTTTCTCGGATTGCGGGTTTCCGGCGAACGGCTGCAGCGCGCCATTGCGCATTCATCGTTTGCGGCATTGAAGAAACAGGAAGAGGAACGCGGTTTTCTCGAACGTCCTGATGCGGCGCCGGCGTTCTTTCGTGAGGGCCGCGCCGAGCAGTGGCGCGATGCGCTGACGTCCGAACAAGTCAAGCGTATCGTTGCCGGTCATCGTGTCCAGATGCAACGCTTCGGCTATATCCCGGTGGACTACGCCTGACGGTCAGTCGAGCAGAAAGCCGATCCCCGCCACGCCGTCTATGCCCGTGCCGGAAAGGCGGCGGACATCGCGCGTGTCGGTGATGCCGCCCAGCGCGTAGCAGGCAAGTCCAAGGGCATGAGCAAGCCGGGCAAGGCGGGCGAGCCGCACCGGACCGAGCGGTCTTGCCCCTCGATGGCTCAGTGTCGGCAGAACCGGCGAGATCAGAACGGCATCGACGCCAATCCGGGCCGCCCGGCGGATGGCTATTTCGGAATGCGCAGCCGCTGTAACGGCCACGTGAACGCTCCGGCGAGAGCGGCCGAGCTGGCGCTCCGGCAGATGCCGTCCGACGGCATCCAACCGAAGTGCGCATGCCGGCTCACCTGCGATCAGCAACAGACAATTTCTTGCCCGGGCGCGTGCGGCGAGCCTGCGCAGATTCGTGGCCGTTGGCTCCGCGCCATAAGCGCGCCAGATCAAGGCCGATCCCTCCGGCAGGGCGTCGAGTGCCCTGTCCGGATCTGGCAGACGCGAAGCGTCGGTCATGCCGATCAACACGATGCCGTTCCTCCGGCCCGATAACCGCCGTGCGGCATCCCGCATCGCGCGCGCCTTCGCTGCTCCGCTCCCCTTGCCGTTGGCGCTGCCTGCCACTAGCTTCGCTCCCATCCGCTGCCTTTCCGACGCGCAGGCCTGAGACTATGACAACGATCGCCTCCGACGCCACCACGCCTGCCGCCCGCCTTGCCGATATTCGTTCGCGGATCGCCGAGGCGGCGCGTGAGGCCGGGCGCGCGCCGCAAGAAGTAACGCTGGTTGCGGTGTCGAAGACGTTCGACCAAGCGGCCATATTGCCGCTTGTCGAGGCCGGCCAGCGTGTCTTCGGCGAGAACCGTGTTCAGGAGGCGGCCGCCAAATGGCCCATGCTAAAGGAACGGTTTGCCGATATCGAACTCCATCTGATCGGGCCGTTGCAAAGCAACAAGCTCGAGGATGCGCTGGCGCTGTTCGATGTCATGCATACGCTCGACCGGGAGAAGCTCGCGCTGGCGCTGGTCAAGGTGCGTGAGCGCGGTGTGCGGCTGCCCCGTCTTTTCGTTCAGGTGAATACCGGCGAAGAGCCGCAGAAGGCCGGCATCAAGCCGGCCGAGGTCGCGTCGTTTCTTGCCCGGTGCCGGAATGAATGGCAGCTCGTCATTGATGGTTTGATGTGCATACCGCCGCTTGACGAAGAGCCGGCGCTTCATTTCGCGCTGCTTGGAAAGCTCGCACGGGAGAATGGCCTCGCAAACCTGTCGATGGGGATGAGTGGCGATTTCGAGAAGGCGATTGCGCTGGGTGCAACGCATGTGCGTGTCGGCAGCGCCCTGTTCGGTGCGCGCACCTAAGGCACACCGATCCGCATTTTCGTCTGCGGTGTACAGCGCGACAGAACTTTCAGCATGTCGGCAAGCCGCAACGCAACGCAGCCTTCCGTCGGTTGCAGGACGCCGTTCTTCTCGTTGGCGATATGAAAGAAGATCGCGCTGCCGGCACCCGGACGCGGCGGGTCGTCATTGTGGCCGAGCACGACGAGGAGATCGTAGAGAGAGTCTTCGCGCCACATCGTTTCGGCGCTTGCCGGATAGGGCAGGCGCACCGGACGGTTGTAGGCCGGATCGCCCGGCGCATCGCACCAGCCGTCACCTTGCGCAATCGGACGGATCGGCAGGCCCGTGGCCGGCGGGGACAAGCGGTCGGGCCGGTACCACAGCTGCCGAAGCGGAAAAAGACCGATCGGCGTGGCGCCGTCGCCCTCGCGCTTGTCGTCACGCAATCCGCTGCGCCCCAGCGCACAGGGAAAATCCCACGCGCCGAAAATCAGGCGGCCGCGTGTTTCGCCCGGATTTGCTGTGACTTCGATATCTGCGGATCGGGTCATTACCGGATCAGGTTAGGCGGCGACCGCGCCGCTGACCAGCCCGGTTCAAGGTGCGTGCTTCAGCGCCTGATACTTGTCGAGTGCCTGGTTCATGGCGCTCAGAATATCGGCAGGTGTGGCCGCAGGCTCTTCGTCGTCGACCGGACCCTCCATGTCGAGGCTCATCTGCGGCGCGATGCTGCTCAGGCCCTTTTCGATGGGCGCGGGATCGTCGAACGAGCCGATCAGAGCGGCGAAGGCCTCCGGGCTCAGTTGCGGCATGCCCGCCGCTGCGGCAACCGAAGCCGGTGCGGGGTTTTCGGCGACGATCGAAGCCGTCTCCTCGGCCTTTGCATTGGCGCGCGCCGCCGCCAGCACAGCCGCGCCGGCGCCATCATCGGTACTGACGGTGCGGAGCGCTGTGTCGCTTGCCGCGTCTTCCGGCGTGAAAAGAGACGCATAGAGGCGATCGCCGACGCCTCGCTCGCCGTTGCCGCCGGCAATTGCCATGCTGGCAAGCGTTGCGGCCAGGCCGATCGGTCCGCCATAAAGCGTGCCACCCGCAATCCGGGCCTGTGGGCTGATCCTGTCGCCGGTCAGGCCCCGATAGATTTCGGAAATGACCGGAATGTGCTGAAGCGGGTTCAGCGTGTCGATAAGGTCGTTGAAGCTCAATCCCTCGCCTTCCGGCGTGTGCCCTTCGCGCCGTGCCGCGCGCAGCTCGGCAAAAGCGGCGGTGGCCATGTTGTGCTTGCCGGCGGTGGGCGGCACATGGTGGGTGAGGGCGTCTGTCATGGCGTTCCCGACGCAAATGACGGGCCAGAATGAAAAGCGCGGAAAGGTGCCGTTTCCAAAGCCTGACCGGACGCTGTGCGCGCCGCGCGACCGGCAAGATTTGCCGGGCCGGCGGCGGCGCGCGCATTGGTTACCGCGCCGAGCTATGGCAAACTCCGGCCCGCGCGCCCCGGTCGTGGGCGCAAGCTGTTTCGGGACGATGCGTATGACGAAAAAGCCCCCCTTTTCCGGGCCGAGCAAGACCCCTACATTCGCGCCGCAGGGCGGTTCGCGGCCGACGGTCGGATTGCCGCGCGCGGCCTTTGGCGGGGGGGCGCCGACCGTCGGGATTCCAGGGGGCGGACAGGCGGGCGGATTCCGGCCCGGTGCCGCAGGTTCCCGGCCCGGCGGACAGCCGGCGGCGGAGGACCTCGTGCGGCTTCTGCAACTGGGTGGCGCACATCTCGCGGCCGGCCGCCTCGATCATGCGGGTCGTGCGGCGGCACATGTGCTGAAGGTCGATCCGAAGAATCCCGATGCGCTTCATCTCCTCGGCCTGGTCGCGCTTGGCAAGGGCGATGCCGCGAATGCCGAGAAGCTGATCGCGGCGGCGGCCGCGATGATGCCCCATCATGTGAATGTCTGGGTCAATCTCGGCAATGCGCAGCGCGATCAGGGCAAGACCGACGAGGCCCTGATCACTTATGCGCAGGCGTTGGCGGTCGATCCTAATTACGCAGAAGTCTATCTTCAGCGCGGCATTCTCTACAAATCCAATTCGGCACTGACCGAAGCTGCTGTGGATTTTGACAAACTGATAGAATTGCGCGGAGATGAACCCGCACCATATCTGAGAGCGGCTGAGACAGCGGCAAATCGGGGTCAGTACAAGACAGCGATCAAATATTGCGAGACGGCGCTGGAAAAACTAAGTCCCGCGCCCGTGGCAATTCTTGTTTTTCTAGCATCGACGCATGAGATGCTTTCAAATCTCGACCAAGCCATTTCCATTGCAGAGCGGGCGCTTGAAATCGAACCTATGAATTTGTCGGCCTTTCATATGCTGACCAAAGCAAAGCGCCGGATGTACAAGGGAAAAAAAGACGTTCTGGCTCAGTTGCGGCAACAGCTCGAATCGCTCGAATTTTCAAGCATGGCGCCGGGCGATGCCCGGTTGTTCTACTCCGAGTTGGCACAGCTCTGCGACGCGCTGGGCGATCTACCCGCCGCTTTTAACTACTTTCGACTTCAAAATGAGAAAACCTCCGAGTTGTCGATGCTTGAGAAAAGGGATCTCGGTAAATTTATGAGGGATGTTGGTACCTTAATCGATATCACTACTGCAGATTCTATAAAGTCATGGCGCACATTGGCGCCACGAAACATTGAACCATGCCACAAGGCGGCACCGGTTTTTCTGGTTGGCTTTCCAAGGTCGGGGACAACGCTGCTTGATCAAATTCTCGACGCGCATCCCGATGTACAAGTGTTTGAAGAACTACCACTTCTCCGTTCGGTCCGTTTGTCGCTCGATGACTATCCGCGCTCCCTTGCCACAATGAATGAGGAGGAACGCGAAAGGGCGCGTCAGGTTTACTGGGCGTCTCTGCGCAAGGAAGGCGCCGACTTGGAAGGCAAGACGGTCGTCAATAAAATGCCGCTAGATATGATTCATGCAGGCTTGATCCATCGTGTATTCCCAGAAGCGCGCATCCTGTTTGCGCTACGCCATCCGGCGGATTGTGTTCTTTCCTGTTTCATGCAGGACTTCGTGCCGAATGGAGCCATGGTCAACTTCTTGACGCTTGACGGTTCGGCCCGGTTTTATGACCAAGTCATGACGCTCTGGGTAAAGTATCGGGCGCTGCTGCCGCTGAATGTGCATGAGGTGCGTTATGAACGTCTCATCGCCGATCTGCGCGGCGAAGTCGGATCTGCGCTCGAATTTCTCGAGTTACCATGGCATGAGGCAGTCAGCGATCCGGCCACGCATGCCTTGGCGCGTGGTACGATCCGGACGCCCTCCTATTCGCAAGTGACGCAGCCTATCTATTCAACTGCGGCCGACCGCTGGCGGCGATATGAAAAGCATATGCAACCCGTCATGCCTTTGCTCGAGGCACATATCAAGCGCTTCGGCTATCCCGTCTGATGGAACCATGAGCACGACAAAGAAGATTCTCGTAGTCGACGACGACGATGCGCTGCGCACGGCGCTGGTCGAGCAACTTGATCTCCATGAAGAGTTTTCCTGCATCATGGCGCCCACCGCGTCCGCGGGGCTTGATCGCATTCGCGCGGACCATGTCGATCTGGTGCTGCTCGATGTCGGGTTGCCCGACATGGATGGCCGCGAGCTCTGCCGGCTGATGCGCAAGGCAGGCGTCAAGGCGCCGATCATCATGCTGACCGGAGCGGATACTGACTCCGACACGATCCTCGGTCTCGATGCCGGCGCCAACGACTATGTCACCAAGCCGTTCCGCTTCGGTGTCCTGCTGGCGCGCATCCGGGCGCATCTGCGCAGCCATGAACAGAGCGAGGATGCCGTCTTCAAGATCGGCCCCTACTCCTTCCGTCCCAGCGCCAAGCTGCTGGTCGACGAACAGGAAAAGAAGGTCCGGTTGACCGAAAAGGAAACCGCCATACTCAAATATCTCTACCGGGCCGGTGCCAAGGTCGTCGGACGCGATGTGCTGCTGGCCGAAGTCTGGGGATACAATTCCGGTGTTACCACGCATACGCTTGAGACGCATATCTATCGCTTGCGGCAGAAGATCGAAAAGGATCCATCGAATGCCGAAATTCTGGTGACGGAAACCGGCGGCTACCGGCTGGTGCCGTGATGCATGAATGGTGAGAGGGCGGGCATGGACGACGACAAGTTCGATGTGGCGGCACGGTTCTTCCATGCGGTCGAAACGGGGAATATCGACGAGGTTGCGCGCATTTATGCACCGCAGGCACGCATCTGGCACAATTTCAGCCGGCGCGTGCAGACGGTCGAAGAGAACCTCAAGGTGCTGCGATGGATGGACCGCAAGCTTCCGGGCCGGCGTTACGAGGTGACGCGGCGGCTTTCCATTCCGGGCGGCTTCATGCAGCAGCATGTCGTGCGCGGGACGCTGGCCGACGGGACGGATTTTGCCATGCCGGCCTGCGTGGTCTGCCTTGTCGAAGACGGCCGCATCACCTCGCTTGAGGAGTATCTCGATCCGGCGCAGGCGGCCGTACTTTCGGCCTAGTCGCCCTCGACGCGGGCGGTCGGCCGGTAGGCGACGATGAATTGCGGCGGCATGCGGGTCGCGCGTCCCGACTCGATGTCGATGCAGACGAAATCCGACAAGCCGCGGAGCAGGGTCTTCCCCGTTTCGGCATTGACCATCTGGAAACGGCGACGCAGGCGAAGCCGCCCGTCATTTCCGGTAATCCAGGTGGCAACGAGAACGCGCTCGCCCGCGTGGCTGGCAACCAGATACTCAAGTTCATGGCGGCGGACCACCATGCCGCGATTGAGGCGCTTGTAGGCTGCGAAGTCGAGACCGAGCGCCTTTGAATGCTCCCATGCCGCTTTTGCCATCCAGGTCAGATAGACGACATTGTTTGTGTGCTGAAAATCGTCAATATGTTGCGGCTCGACGGTCACTTCATGGATGAAGGGGTCGGGCCAGTCCCAGTCGATTTGCGGCATCGGCAGTTCCATGACATGCGCTCCATTGCGGCGTCGGGACTTCTTAACCGTGCCGCGCGCCGAGCGCAAATGGGGTTGGGATTGCGGCGCCGCCTCCATTATGCTCCTGCCATGAGCCTCGAGCCCGCCATTGCCATGCTGAAGCGTACCGGCCTTTTCGCCGGCATCGACGCGGTGCGACTCGAAGTGATGGCCTTTACCTGCGAGCGACGCGAATATGCGCCCGGGGCCACGCTTTTCGAGGCCGGCGACGAGGCCGATTGCGCCCTTCTGATACTCGATGGCGAAGCTGCCATGCTGGCGTACGACGCCCACGGTGCGGCGCAGGCGCTTCGGCTTGAAAGCGGCGACCTTGTCGGCGAGACGGCCTTGTTCGAACCGCAGCAGCGATTGACGACGGTGCGTGCCGTTTCGTCGTTGCAGGTGCTGCGGATCGGCCGCGACATGTTCCAGCGGTTGATGGGCGAGTTTCCCGAGCTCGCGGGGGCGGTTGCCGCGCGGCTGGCCGCGCGGCTCTCGACGCTTGGTGACGAGCTTGTGGCGCTTGGCGTCAGACTTGATGAGATCCGGAACGAGACGAGGAAGGACAGAAACTTCGATGAGTGAGACCAAGGCAGATGTGAAGCGGGACTGGCCGCCCAATATCCAGGCGGTGTTCAAGCGGATGGCGCCTGCCAGCCGTTATCTCGGTCTCGAGATTCTCGATGCCGATCGCGAAGCGCGCGTGGTGAATGTGGCGTTCAATGCCGGGCCGGAGCTCTGCAACATGTGGGGGGGCATCCAGGGCGGCATGGTTGCGGCGATGCTCGACGATGTGATGAGTCTTGCCGTTGGCCTCGATCTCGAATGGGGCCAGATTTCGCCGACGCTGGAGCTCAAGGTTTCGATGCTCACACCGGCGCGGCCAGGACGTATTCTCGGAACCGGCCGCGTCATCAAGCGCGGCAAGTCGGTCGGATTCATCGAGGGCGAGCTGACATCGGAAGACGGCAAGCTGATCGCAACCGCCAGCTCGACCGCAACTTTCGTGACGCTGAAGAAGAAGGAAGCGCCGGCAAGCAAGGATGCTCAGGCATAGGCCTTTCTGGTGAAGAAGGTCCGCGCTTCCGGCGTCAGATGCGTGTCGAAGAGTGCGAAGTGATGACGAATGCCGGCATTGAGCGCGGCCTTGTCGAGCTTGACGACACGGCGGGTCTCGCGCAGGAAGCTCGGCCAGTAGCGGATCACCATCCAGACATTGTCGGCCAACGCCATCAGTTCGTCGGCCGGCATGTCAAGATGGCCGGCTTCGATCATCTGGCGGAAGAAGCGTACCAGCATGGTCGTCGTCATTTCATAGATGCGGTGAACGCGTTCCTCGAGTTCAGGCGAGGTGCGGCCGTATTCGGCCTGGTCGCGATAGAGAAACTGATAGGTCCAGACTTCCTCGAAGACCATGCGATTGAAGAGCGCGTAACTCTCCAGCACCGTCTCGGGTGTCGACTGGATGGCGAGGCGACTGTCGATCAGCACGAACAGCGCCAACTGGTGCGCGCGCACGAGATCGCGCTTGGTGCGGAAGTGATACCAGAGGTTGCCTTCCGAAATGCCGACCTCTTCGGAAATGCGCGCCGTCGTGACGGCATCGTAGCCGTTTTCATTGAAGAGACGCAGGCTTGCGGCAAGGATCCGGTCCTTGGTCTTTGACGCCATCTGGCCGTTCCTCGCTCTTTTTGTCATCGAATTGTCACGTAACTGTCACATATGGACGTAGCGGCGGGCTTGTCCCCGGGGCGAGGCTGCCCTCTTGCCAGAATAGGGTCAATACCCTAATGTAGGGCATCTACCCTAAAAAAAGACCGATGCGAGAGAGTCCCCAATTTTCCTCGCAAGATCGGCAACGGTAGGAACCCCAGGAGCGGGCGGCGGCGAGGCCTTCACCCCGAGGCTGGCCCCCCCAGCTAGAGCCTCAGCGTCGCGATGACCGGCGCATGATCCGACGCCCGCTCCCACCCCCGCGCTTCCTTCAGAACCTTCATCGATGTCGGTGCATCGGCCAGCGCCGGCGTGACCCAAATGTGATCGAGGCGGCGGCCGCGATCGGCGGCAAGCCAGTCCTTGGCACGGTAGCTCCACCAGGAATAGAGCTTCTCGGTGTCGGGCACGAAGCGGCGCATCACGTCGACCCAGTCATGGGAGGCATAGAGCGCGTTCATCAGATCGACCTCGACCGGCGTGTGGCTGACGACCTTCAGCAGCTGCTTGTGCGACCAGACGTCGTGCTCGAGCGGCGCGATATTGAGATCGCCAACCAGCACCATGCGGTTCTTCGACTTGGTCCTGTGGCCTTCATAGAGCCGCGTCATCTCGCGGACGAAGTCGAGCTTGTGGGCGAATTTCTCGTTGATATCGGGATCGGGTTCGTCGCCACCGGCCGGCACGTAATAATTGTGTACGCGCATACCGCCCGGCAGGTCGAGATCTACCGAAAGGTGGCGGCTGTCGCCCTTGCCGCAGAACTCGCGCGCCTCGATCTTCCTGAAGGGGATGCGGCTCGCAATGGCGACGCCGTGATAGCCCTTCTGGCCGTTGATCGCGACATGCTCGTAGCCGGCTTTGCGGATCGCCTTCAACGGAAAGGCGTCGTTGACGCACTTGATTTCCTGCAGGCAGAGCACATCGGGCTTCTCCTGCTTCAACAGGCGTTCGACAAGTTCGATCCGCAGGCGGATGGAGTTGATGTTCCAGGTGGCGATCTTGAAATTCACGTGGGCTTTGTCCGATCTGGCAGGTGGATGTTCAGAAGATGTTGAGCGTCAGGCCGGCGATGCCAATGGGCCAGCGGCCGCGCGCAAAAAGCGAGAACTTGCGCCGGAAGGGATGATCGCTCTCGGCCTCGACGATCAGTGCCAGCGCTGCGCCATGTGCCGCATGAAGGGCGGCACCGGCGGCGGCGTTCAGCAGTTCCTCGTCCTCGACTTCCCAGAAGGCGGCGGCATCGCGGACCGCGCTGCCGATGCGTTCTCCGAGCAGCGCCGAAACATGGGTCATCGCGATCGAAAGTCCATCCTCGCTGAGACGCTCAAGTGCTTCCGCCGACAATGCGGCGCGCAGACCCTCCTCGGCTTCCCAATGCACAGGATCGAAGTCGAGCGTCGCGGCCGCGTCGGCGGCTTCGGCCCAGTCGCGCAGGCGGGCGACCTCGGCATCGGGAAAGCCCAGGCCGTCGAGCCAGGAACGGGCCAGGGCGCGCGTTTCGGCGTCGAGCGGGCGGCCAATCTTCGAGAACCACGGCATGTTGACCGCTTCCTCGGCAAAGGCACGCAAGCCGGCCAGAATCGGAATCTCCGCCTCGAGCCGCGTCAGCTCGGCGTCGGAAATCGTCAGATGCGGTTCGCCGGAATCGTCGAAGGAGCGCGACATGAGATGATCTGCCATGGGTGGGAGCGGCGCGAGTCGCGCCGACCGGGAGCATATCCGGATTGAGAGGCAGGGACAAAAGCTGCTCCCTGATCCTCTGTTACAGGAATGGCGGGGCGCAAAAAAGTTGCGCCCCGCCGGGGGGAGGCAGGGCGCAACCGCGCTGTTCGCGCGTATGGCGCCGGGAGGGGAAGAACCGGCGCTAAAGGGGCTCTGAGCACCGCGCCGGGTGAGCGGGGGCAGTCCACCCGGGCGGCTTTAAAGCTCGGCCCTCATACAAAGCTAAATAGGATCGCGCCGGGCCGGCTTCAATACGGCTTGTCTAGATTCGTAAACCGCAAACCCGGACCGTAGAACGGTTCAAAAGAAGCCTGAAAACAAGGGCTTGGCAGTAAAAGCGTCCGGCCCTGGCAGCGGGCCCGATGCGGCCGTTTGCCGCACCGGGTGTCCCGCCGGGTCTTGCGCGATGCCTCAGACGAGCCCCAGATCGCGCGCCGTCAGATCGATGCAGCGACGGGCGAGGGCGAAGAGTTCGTCCATTTCGCTTTCGGTAATCGTCAGCGGCGGGCTCAGCACCATGGTGTCGCCGATGGCGCGCATGATCAGCCCTTCGGCAAAGCAGTGGTTGCGGCACTGGGCGCCGACGGTGCCGAGATCGGGATATTTCTCGCGGGTCTTCTTGTTCTTGACCAGCTCGATCGCGCCGAGCAGGCCGACGCCCCGTGTCTGGCCGACCAGCGGATGATCGGCCAGCTCGGCGAGTTTCTTCTGGAAATGCGCGCCGGTCGTGCCGCCCGCCTTCTCGACCAGCTTTTCCTTCTGGATGATCTCGAGATTGGCCAGCGCCACCGCGGCGGCGACCGGATGGCCGGAATAGGTGAAGCCGTGCGACCACTCATCGTCGGAATTGAAGACGGTATCGCCAACGCGCTTGCCGAGGCCGACCGCAGCGATCGGCTGGTAGCCGGACGACAGGCCCTTGGCCATGTTGATCATGTCGGGTTCGATGCCGAAAGTATCGGAGCCGAACCATTGTCCGGTGCGGCCAAAGCCGCAGATGACTTCGTCGACATGCAGCAGCACATCGTATTTGCGGCAGATCCGCTGGATCTCGGGCCAGTAATTGGCCGGCGGAATGATCAGGCCACCGGCTCCCTGGATGGGTTCGGCGACGAAGGCCGCAACATTCTCGGCGCCCAGTTCGAGAATCTTCTCCTCAAGACTGCGCGCCGTGATCAGACCGTGTTCCTCGGGCGTGCGTTCGCCGCCTTCGGCAAACCAGTCCGGGCATTCGACATGCACGAAACCCGGCAGCGGCAGATCGGCCTGCGGATGCATATGGGTCAGTCCCGACAGCGAGGCGGCCACCATGGTGACGCCGTGATAGGCCTTCTTGCGGGCGATGAAGATCTTCTTGTTCGGCTTGCCCTGCAGGTTCCAGAAATAGCGGATGATCTTGACCGCGCTGTCATTGCCTTCCGAACCTGAATTGGCGAAGAAGAAACGGTCGATGCCTTTCGGACAGACATCGGCCAGTTTCTGCGACAGCTCGGCGACATAGGGGTTCGTCGTCTGGAAGAAATTGTTGTAGTAGGACAATTCCTTCAGCGCCTTGTAGCCGGCTTCCGCCAGTTCCTCGCGGCCATAACCGACCTGCACGCACCAGAGGCCGGCCATTCCGTCGATCAGGCGCTTGCCTTCCGAGTCGTAGAGATAGACGCCCTCGGCGCGGGTGATGACGCGCGCACCCTTGCCGGCGAGCTCCTTGTGCGTCGTGAAGGGGTGGAGATGATGGGCGGCATCCATCTCCTGCCAGCGTCTGGTCTGGTTTGAAATTGCGGCGGTTTGCGACATGACTTCTGCTCCGTATCCGAACGGTTGAAAAATACCGGTTGGGGCGGGCGGCACAGCCCGCGGGCGGAGCGAATCTAGGGGTTGTACCCGATGCGCGCGCAGAGGATCAGCAGTTCCTGCTTGGTTTTCGGCCAGACGAGAAATTGGACAGGGCTCAACATAGGGAAAAGCTAACCCAATCCGCCGATCCGGCCAAGCAAGGCGCTAGCGCCCGATCAGGCTTTCCAGGTGCCGTATGAGCGTTTCGCGGGCCCGTGCCCGGTTCTGCTTCGTCGGGCTGATGGCGGCCTCGAGACCGAGGCCGTTTACGAGGCCGACAAGGCGCTCGGCCTCGTGGGCGGCATCCGCAGACGGCGCGATGTCGCAGATCAAGGGCCGGATCGAGGCACGCCACTCGTTGTGCCGGGCATCGTTTTCCCGGGCCAGCGTATTGTCCGCCGCCGCCGCTGCCCAGAAGGCGATCCATATCTTCCATTCCCGCAAACGGGCTTCATCGAGGGGCAGCGTTTCCTCCAGCATCCGCAGGAGCCTCTGGCGGGGTGGGCCGTCGGCATCCCGCGCCACGGCCATGCGGGCGGCGGCGGCGGCGTAGACGGCCCGCAACGCCGCCAGGACAAGTTCTTCGCGATCGGCGAAGTAATGGGTCAGGCGCCCGGTCGTGCAGCCCGCGGCAGTGGCGATCTTGCGCATGGTCAGACCGTCGAGACCTTCCCCGGCAATCACTTCCCAGCTTGCTTCCACAATTTCCCGGCGGCGGGCGTCGTGATCGACGATTTTCGGCATGGCGCAAATCTATCCCGGATTTCTTCTTTACACAACGTTTGTTCTGTAATAATTCTTTGCATAACAAGTGTTGGGTGAAAGGTGCGGGTCATGCATGAATTTCTGGAAGGGCTGCTGCATATCCGGGACGTGGACCAGATCTGGTTCCTGCTCGGGCTGATCGGTGTCGATGTCGGTCTGACCTGGCTGCTGCGAAAGAAATATTACGAGGTGGCGGATTCAGCCTGCTCGGTCGTCATGGCGCTTCTCTATGCGGCGACCATCGCGCTTTCGGCCGCGACGGTGCTGGCGGCGCTCTACTGGCTCCACCAGTTTGCCCTGTTCGACATCGACTGGGCGGGCAGCGCGTGGCTCATTCTCGCCGCCTTCGTCTTCATCGATTTTCTCTTCTACTGGTATCACCGCGCGATCCACGAGGTCCGTTTCGGCTGGGCCGCGCATGTCAACCATCACTCCAGCCAGTATTTCAATGTCGGCACGGCGTTGCGTGCGTCCTTCGTCGAAGCCTGGCTCGAACCGCTGCTTTTCATTCCCGTGGTTCTGGCCGGTATCGATCCGGTAATGGCGATCGCGCTGCTGTCGATCAACCATCTCTATCAGTACTGGCTGCACACGCGGCACATCGGCAGGCTCGGTCCGCTCGAATGGGTGATGAACACGCCGTCGCATCATCGCGTTCACCACGGCTCGAACCTGCAATATTGCGACAAGAACTACGCCGGCACCTTCATCGTCTGGGACCGGCTGTTCGGCACGTTCGAAAGGGAAGTCGAAGAGCCGGTGTTCGGCATTCGCCATCAACTCGAAACGCGCAATCCGGCGAAGGCGATCTTCCATGAATGGGTCGCGATCGCGCGCGACCTGCGCAAGGCGCGGAGCTTGCGCGACGCGATGGGCTATCTCTTCGCCGCGCCCGGCTGGGCGCCCGACGGCAAGGGCGAGACGACGCGCGCCATGCAGGCCGAGATGAAGCGGCAGCAACTGGCGGCGAAGGTGGCGGGCTGAGCGGTCAGACGTTCAAGAGCAGGCGCGTGCTTGGCGAGGTGCATTCAGGCCGCGGCCGTGATGCGTCGCTGCTCATGGCGACCGCGTTACCCGAACGCGAGCAAAGAAACCAGAATAACCGCCAGCGCCACAGGAACGAGGATCAACAGGATCGCAAATCCGTGTTGAGACCGGTCGAATTGCTTCCATGCCAAGGCCGGCGCGGCGATGCACAAGACCGGTAAAGTGAGTATCAGGGTACTTTGAACCATGCCGGCTCGCCCGCCATGCCGGATGTGGCCAATGCCGCAGCGACCGCGTACAGGGCCGGCAGGAAGATCGTCAGGTCTATGACAGTGCCGGTCCAGAGTAGCGCACGCATCACTCTCACACATTCAGCAGCAGATGCTCGCGCTCCCAGGCGGAGATCACCTGCTGATAGGCTTCGTGTTCGGTCAGCTTGACGTCCATGTAGACCTGCACGAAATCCTGGCCAAGCACTTCCTTCAGTTCGGACGCCGTGCGCAGATTGTCCAGCGCGTCGAGGAGATGGCGCGGCAGCGCATAGCGTTTGCTGTCATAGGCGTTGCCGGTCATCTCCTTGGTCGGCTTCAGGTCGTTGATCATGCCGATGTAACCGCAGGCCAGCGAGGTGGCGATCGCCAGATAGGGATTGGCGTCGGCGCCCGGCACGCGGTTCTCGATGCGGCGGCCGTTGCGCTTGGCTTCGGGCACGCGCAGGCCGACCGTGCGGTTCTCGTGGCCCCAATGGGTGTTGATGGGGGCGGCGTGGTCGCGGACGATGCGGCGGTAGGAATTGACGTTGGGCGCGATCAGCGCCATCGCGTCGGGCAGGAATTTCTGCAGGCCGGCGATATAGGCGAGGAAGAGCTTCGTGTCCTTGCCGGCCTTGGTCGCGAAGAGATTGTCGCCGGATTCGTTGTCGACGATCGACTGGTGGATATGCATCGCGCTGCCGGGCTCGCCCTCATAGGGCTTGGCCATGAAGGTCGCATAGATGCCGTGACGGAGTGCGGCCTGGCGCATGGTGCGCTTGAAGAGGAAGGCCTGATCGGCGATTTCGAGCGGATCGCCGTGATCGAAATTGATCTCGACCTGGGCGGCGCCCGACTCGTGAATCAGCGTGTCGATGTCGAGATCCTGCGCCTCGCAGAAATCGTACATGTCCTCGAAGATCGGATCGAATTCATTGACCGCGTCGATGCCGTAGGACTGACGTGCCGTTTCCTGCCGGCCATTGGCGCCGACCGGCGGCTCCAGCGGATAGTCGGGGTCGATGTTCTTGGCGGCGAGGTAGAACTCGATTTCGGGCGCGACGACCGGCTGCCAACCCTTCTCGTCGAACAGTTTCAGGACACGCTTCAGCACGTTGCGCGGCGCGATCGGCACCGGACGACCGTCCCGGTAATTGGCATCGCAGATAATCTGCGCCGTTGGCTCGTCATACCAGGGAACGACGCGCACGGTCGCGGGATCGGGGTCGAGAATGATGTCGGGCTCGATATCGCCCAGGAAGTCGCTGTCGACATAATCCCCGGTCACGGTCTGTCCGAAGATCGATTCCGGCAGCTTCAGCGAGCGTTCGTTGAGGCCGGTGACAAACTTCCGTGTCGGGATGATCTTGCCGCGCGCGATGCCGGCCATGTCCGAGACCATGCATTCGACTTCGGTGATGCGGCGGTCCTTAAGCCACTTGATCAGGTCTTCCGTGTTCCCGACCTTCTCCGTCTTCTCCTCGCCCATCGCCATGGGGCACCTTGCTTTCCTGTGTCGCCGTATTGCCTGCGGCTGCTTCGCGCACCGCATCTCCAAATGCCCGGAAGAGTTTCTGCGAGACCGGGTTCTCCCAGTAGCGCCATTCCGGGTGCCATTGCACCCCGAGCGCGAAAGCCTTCGCGCCGGTTACGCGCATCGCCTCGATCGTGCCGTCAGGGGCGCGACCCTCGACGGTCAGGCCGGCGCCGAGCCGCGCGATGCCCTGTCCGTGCAGCGAGTTGACCTCGACCGCCGGCGCTCCGAGCAGGCGTTCGAAGACGCCGCCCGGCGTCAATGTCACCCGGTGCGCCGGGCCATACTGGATTTCAAGCGGATCGTCCTTTGCCTCGCGATGGTCGAGGCGCGGTGCGAAGCCCGGCTCGCCGGGCTCCTCCTGCAGATGCTGATGCAGCGTGCCGCCAAAGGCGACGTTCAATTCCTGGAAGCCGCGACAGACGCAGAAGAGCGGCACGGCGCGCGCGACGCAGGCGCGAATGAGATCGAGCGTCAGGGCGTCGCGCTGGCGGTCGAGCAACACGCCCTCGCGCGGCGGCGAGCCGCCATAAATCTCGGGATGAACATTCGAATGGGAGCCGGTCAGGAAAACGCCGTCGCAGAGCGCGAAGATTTCCTCGAGATCGGCGGCGGTGTCGAGGGGCGCGCGCGGCACCGGCAGCAGCACGGGCTGGCAATCAGCGCCGCCATCCACGGCTGCGATATATTTTTCGCCGACGGCATGGAAGGGATGCGGCCCGAGCATCTTGACGTCGCAAGGCACGCCGATCACAGGGCGCCGCCGCGCAGGGCTGGGAAATTTTCGGGTCATGCCTGTTCAAATTACCATGCTGCCCCCATGCATGGTCAAGGCGCTGCATCCTGCCGCTGTCGAGTATATTCGACGGAAGGCCCTATCGCTTGCCGCCCACGGCCGGGCGTTGCTCGTCGCGCAGGGTAAAGAGCGCATTGTCGGCGCGAATGCCCGACTGGACATTGCGCAAGGCCACTGTCGTTTGCAGGCCCTGGGCATCGGTCACGACCCATTGGCGCAACTGCATGTTGGGCTGGTCGAAAATCAGCGTGATCTGGCCGGGGGCCTCGCCGGCCCGGTCGGCCAGGGTGATCAGCAGGGCGCCGGGCTGGCTCTCGACCTTGAGAACCCGGGCGCTGTTTGCGAGATCGACATCGGCGGCCAGAAAGAGGCTCAGCGGCGTCGAGGCGATCGGGTAGCGCTGTGCCGGCGAGGCACTGTCCTTGACCGCGACCCAGGTGCCGTCGGCCACCACCAGGAGATTGTCCGGCGGCTGATATTCGAAACGCAGACGGCCGGGACGGCGCAGATAGAACTTGCCCTCCGAAACCGAGCCATCGGGCCCGAGCTGCAGGAAGTCGCCCTGCATATTCTCCAGGGCCGCCAGATAGGCGCTTGCGGCGGCCAGTGCGGCCGCGTCGTCCTGCGTCGCGGCTCCCGGCGGCACCGATGTTTCGGCGCGTGCGGTTCCGCCGGCGCTGGCAAAAGCCACGATCAGCATGCCGATACCGATGGCGGCTGCCGCGAACAGCATGCCCTGGCGGCGGCGCCGGTTCTGGTCAAAGTTTCTCATGGCGATCAACATGGGCAACCTTTGTGGCGAAATCTGGAGGCTGGTTGGGCGTTTTGGCGACGTTGTCTTGCCGGAATCCTAACGGCAGGGCCGTGCGCTTGCGTCTGAAATCAACGTTCGCCGACCAGAACCTCGCGCTTTCCCTGATGATTGGGCGGGCTGACCACGCCCTGTTCTTCCATAAGCTCGATCAGGCGCGCGGCACGATTGTAGCCGATCTGCAGGCGGCGCTGGATGTAGCTTGTCGAGGCCCGCTTGTCGCGCGCCACGATGGCAACCGCCTTGTCATAGAGATCGTCGCCCGAGCCGGGACTGTCGAAGGCAAAGGGATCGCCGCTCTCCTCGTCCTCGGCGGTGATGGCCTCCAGGTACTCGGGGACGCCCTGCTTCTTCAGGAAGGTCACGATCTTCTCGACCTCCTCGTCCGACACGAAGGGACCGTGCACGCGGCTGATGCGGCCGCCGCCGGCCATGTAGAGCATGTCGCCCTGACCGAGCAGCTGTTCGGCGCCCTGTTCGCCCAGGATCGTGCGGCTGTCGATCTTCGAGGTGACCTGGAAGGAAATGCGGGTCGGGAAGTTCGCCTTGATGGTGCCGGTGATGACGTCAACGCTCGGACGCTGCGTCGCGGTGATGATGTGGATGCCTGCGGCGCGTGCCATCTGCGCCAGACGCTGCACGGCAGCCTCGATCTCCTTGCCGGCGACCATCATCAGGTCGGCCATTTCGTCGACGATGACGACGATGAAGGGCATGGGCGCGAGGTCCATTTCCTCTTCCTCGTAGATCGCCTCGCCGGTTTCGCGATCGAAGCCGGTCTGCACGGTGCGTACCAGCACCTCGCCGCGGGCATTGGCTTCCGTGACACGGGTGTTGTAGCCGTCGATATTCCGTACACCAACTTTCGACATCTTGCGGTAGCGGTCTTCCATTTCCTTGACGACCCATTTCAGCGCGACGACGGCCTTCTTGGGTTCGGTGACGACGGGCGCAAGGAGATGGGGAATGCCGTCATAGACGCTGAGTTCCAGCATCTTGGGGTCGATCATGATCAGCTTGCACTGATCGGGCGAGAGCCGGTAGAGCAGCGACAGGATCATCGTGTTGATGCCGACCGACTTGCCGGAGCCGGTCGTGCCGG
>TARA_R110000824_G_scaffold29493_1_pt1 | contig 90550 bp, 81 predicted proteins | sample TARA_R110000824 | Tara Oceans TARA_R110000824 (sample SAMEA4397747) | marine metagenome | biome: Polar Biome; feature: [MES] marine water layer (ENVO:01000295) within the mesopelagic zone...; material: water (ENVO:00002006), including particulate matter (ENVO:01000060) such as...... | reverse complement strand
AGAGGGCTTGGTGGGTTGTTCTGCCTATGATGTTCACGGCGAGCCGCTACCCGCAGAAACGCTGGAAAAAGCCAAAGCAGCCAGCGCTATTTTGCTGGGTGCGGTAGGTGGCCCAAAGTGGGATAAAATCGAAGATCTTTCCAAGCGTCCTGAAAAAGGGCTGTTGGGTCTGCGTAAAAACCTGGGTTTATTCGGTAATTTGCGCCCAGCCATGCTTTATCCGCAGCTTGCCAGCGCCTCCAGTCTCAAGCCTGAGCTGGTTGCCGGGCTGGATATTATGATCGTTCGCGAGCTGACAGGCGGGATCTACTTCGGCCAACCCCGCGGCATTGAAGTCCGTAATGGCGAGCGCGTAGGTTTTAACACCTATATTTATTCTGAAAGCGAAATTGAACGCATTGGCCGTGTTGCGTTTGAAATGGCTCAGAAGCGTGGCAAGAAGCTTTGTTCTGTCGATAAAGCTAACGTGCTGGAAGTCACCATTCTATGGCGGGAAGTCATGGAGCGTTTGGCACCGGAGTATCCGGACGTAGAGCTTACCCACATGTATGTGGATAACGCCGCCATGCAGCTGGTGCGTGCACCGAAGCAGTTTGACGTGGTGGTCACCGGTAATATGTTTGGCGATATTCTCTCTGATGCCGCCGCTATGCTCACCGGCTCTATCGGCATGCTGCCTTCAGCTTCCCTAAATGAAAGTGGTCAGGGCATGTATGAGCCGTGCCACGGCAGCGCGCCGGATATCGCGGGTCAGAACATAGCAAATCCCTTAGCAATGATGCTTTCAGTGGCCATGATGTTGCGCTACTCACTGAATGAAAATGCCCTGGCGGAGCGTATTGAAGCCGCTGTGGGCTGCGTGTTGGATGATGGCCTGCGCACTGCGGATATCGCCTCAGAAGGCATGCAGACCATCGGCACCGATGCCATGGGTGATGCAGTGTTGGCGGCGTTTGCTAAGCAGTAAGTGACGTTGGCTGGGCTATCCCGGCGATAGGCCTACGAGGGGGCGCTGTGAACCCATCCTTGGGCGCTACATTTGCCATCCATGGCAAATGACCCCCTCTACGACCTATCCCCGGCGCCCTGGATTACGCAGTCGTTATTACACCACTGGTCAATGTGGTTTCAAAAATCAGCGTAAAGAAGTGTGTATAATATAGAGACTCATTCTTTGCAGGAGGACTTCATATGTTGAAAGTCGGTTTCGTGGGATGGCGCGGTATGGTGGGCTCTGTACTTATGCAGCGCATGCTGGACGATGGTGATTTTAACGGCATTGAGCCGGTGTTCTTCACCACCTCCCAGGTTGGCCAGCCCGGCCCCGATATCGGTGTGGATGTGCCTCCGCTTAAAGACGCCTTCGATATTGAAGCGCTCAAAGCGCTGGATGTTATTGTCACTTGCCAGGGCGGTGATTACACCAAGCCTGTCTACAAAGATCTGCGCAGTGCAGGCTGGAAAGGCTACTGGATTGACGCCGCCAGCACCCTGCGCATGGAAGATGAAGCGACGATCGTGCTGGACCCGGTTAACCGCAAGGTTATTGATGACCAGCTAGCCAAAGGCGCCAAAACATTTGTTGGCGGGAACTGTACTGTAAGCCTGATGTTGATGGGCTTGGGCGGTTTGTTTGAAGCCGATATGGTTGAATGGATGACCTCCATGACCTATCAGGCGGCTTCTGGCTCAGGCGCTAAACACATGCGCGAGTTGCTCAACCAAATGGGGCAGTTACATGACAGTGTTGGTGAAGAGCTGAAGGATACCTCCAGTGCGATTCTGGATATCGATCGCAAGGTAACCGCCGCAATGCGTGGTGGCGATTTCCCGATCGATAACTTCGCCGCACCATTGGCAGGTAGCCTGCTACCGTGGATCGATAGCAAGCTGGAAAGCGGTCAGAGTCGTGAGGAGTGGAAGGCCAGTGTTGAGACCAACAAAATACTTGGCCTCGGCAACAATCCGATCCCCATCGATGGCCTGTGTGTTCGTATCGGTGCCATGCGCTCGCACAGCCAGGCGTTCACCATCAAGCTGAAGCACGATGTGCCGCTGGATGAGATCGAAGATCGCATTGCCAAGCACAACGAATGGGTCAAGCTGATCCCGAACGACAAGGATGCGACCATTGCTGGCCTAACACCTGCCGTTGCCACTGGTACGCTACAGGTGCCGGTTGGCCGCCTGCGTAAGCTGCAAATGGGGGGGGAATACCTCTCGGCGTTTAGTGTCGGTGACCAACTGCTTTGGGGCGCAGCAGAGCCCCTTAAGCGGATGCTGAAGATTCTGCGCGAACAGTAATTGTTCGCTGTAATACGCTAGTCGAAAACGGGAAGCTGTTTGCAGCTTCCCGTTTTTTTTACGCTGCTATTAATCACGGTAGTGGGAAATACGGCTTTATTTCGTTAAGTTATGATAAAAAAGACGTAATACAATAAGCTTGTATCCATGGTAAAAAAGTAAGTAGGCGATCAGGGATCATTCATGAAAAAGACACTGACATGGATTACATGGCTCTCATTGAGTGCAGTGAGTCCTTTTGCACTAGCCGTTGGGCTGGGGCAGGCGAGTGTCAGCTCGTATCTGAATGCGCCTCTAAATGCTTCCCTTCCATTGCTGGAAAGCAGTGACTACGCCCTTGACGATATCCAGGTCAGCGTCGCCGAACCGGCAGATTTTGCCGCCGCGGGCCTTGAGTGGACGCCCCTTGCCGCGAGTGTTCGAGCCCAGATTGTAGAGCAGCAAGGGCAACGACAAGTGCGTTTAAGCTCCGGTCAAACGATGCAGGAGCCTTGGCTTGACCTGCTGCTGGCGGTTGAGTTTCCGGGCGGCCAGCAATTTCGTGACATCACCTTGCTGTTTGATCCCCAGGGCTATTCGCAGCAAGGGCAGGCGCAAAGCGCTGCTCCCAACGCTGCGCCAACAACGAGTAACGCAGCGACTCCTCCGGTGGCTGAAGCCAGATCAGCGGCGCCACCCGTGGTAAGCGAGCGTGGAAATGGCAGCAGCAGCGCGTATGTGGGTAGCGGCGATACGCTATGGGGCGTCGCAGAGCGCGTTAAACCCCCTCAAGCTAGCGTTCAGCAGATGATGGTGGCGCTACTGGAAGCCAATCCAGACGTCTTTCCTAGCGGCAATATAAATGATATGCGTGCAGGCCAAACGCTGAGTGTCCCTGATACTGAGCGAATTTTAGCGCGCTCCCATCTTGATGCTGATGCCGCTATGAAAGCGATGAATGAAGCCTGGCGCGCTCGCCGCAACGGCTCATTGGAGGCAGTGTCGTTACCTGAAGTTGAAGCCGACACAGTTTCAAACATCGCTATAGCCGCTGCCCAAACCCTTGGGGCTTCTGGCGCAACTGAGCCCGACAGTGCGCTTGCCGCGGGTGGCGCTGAACCAAATGAGCGAGAAGCAAACGAGCCCGCAGTAAATGACCCAGCTGCACTAGAAGAGGCTGCCGCCGAGCCCGAGGCGCTAACCCGGGCAGAATTAACCGAGCAGTTGCGCCTAAGCCAAGCGACGCTTCAGCAGGTAATGGAAGAGCGCGCGTTAATGCGCGCCGAGCTTAATGCGCTGCGTAGTGAAGTGGCCTCGCTAACTCAGGCGTTGAGCGATGCATTGGCTGCTCAAGAGCAGTCACCAGAGCCACTCATTGCCAGCATGGACGAGATGGGCAGCCCGGGAGTAGCTGCCTTAGTTGAGCGTTATCAGTGGCCGCTCGCGTTAGCTGCCATCGCGCTGCTTCTGGGGGTGTTGGTATGGCTGCGCAAGCGACGTGAAGAGGCCTGGGAAGATGTCCCGCTTGCTGAGCCAGTAACAAAGCCAACAGTCGCGCCTGGTACTGCACCTAAAGCAGCCGCTAAGACAGCGATGCCTGAGGGTGTTCCTGTTGCGTACCCAATCCAGGCGAATCATGACGACGTAGAAGAGTCGCATCATCAAAGCGAGCCACAGGTCGCAATCGAAGATGAACCCGAGATTTCTTACGCCAGCGCAGCGTCAACGGCGAACCCCAATCAGTGGTTAATTGATGAGCAAGCGCAAACGCCCGAGCAAGATGACACACTTCGCTATGAAAACAGCTATGAAAACAGCTATGAAACAAGCTATGAAAATAGCTATGAAAAAAGCCAGGCATCCGGGTTGGCTGAGCAGGGGCGCCAACGTCGCTTAGGTCTGCATGTTGCCCCCGATAACGGTTCTGATCACTTGTCATTAGCGCCGCCGCTAAGCCCAGCGCCCCTGCGTTTGTTGCTGGCTTCTCTCAGTGGTGATTTAAAATCGGCTGAGCCAGCGGCGCCTGCTGATCATGTACAGCCAACCGAACGCGCCCCCAAAGAGTCTGAGGATGCCGAGCATCGCTTTATCGATTACCACCCGCCCACTTTAATGAACACGCCAAGTAGCCAAGAAGCCCTGCGTACCGAAACCCCAATGCAGCCTACGGTAGAGTTCGCCAGTCAGCCTGACGCCGAAACTGTTTCGCCTGCTAAACAACCTCGTCGGCCGATTGAAGAGGAGTGGGAAATTGAAGAGGTAGCATTCAAGCCGCGAGGCCTGGATAATAGCGAACCTTCAAAATCTTCAAAATGATGTGGCTTGATGACGCTGTTCTATCACTTCGATGAGAAAATTCCGCTTACGGGGCGTTTGGCAATGGGTATCGAGTATGACGGTACCCATTACTGCGGCTTTCAGCGCCTTAAGCACGCCGCATCTGTTCAGGCTTCGCTAGAGGCTGCGCTGGCCAAGGTGGCCAATGAACCCATTAGGGTGCATGCCAGCGGGCGCACCGATTCTGGGGTGCACGCCACTCGGCAAATTGTCCATTTTGATCCGCCAGTAGGGCGCTCCGAAAAAGCCTGGATATTTGGTGCCAACACCCATTTGCCCCGTGATGTGGCCGTGCGCTGGGTGAAACCTGTGGGCGACGACTTTCATTCACGCCTGTGCGCCCTGGGGCGACGCTACCGCTACGTGCTGCTGAACCAGATTAGCCGCCCCGTATTGGAGCGCGCTAATGTCACCTGGTGTCGTGACCCGTTAGACGCCGATGCCATGCATCGAGCCGCTCAGGCGCTGGTAGGGGAGCACGATTTTTCGAGCTTCCGTGCCGCTGGCTGTCAATCAAAAACCCCCTGGCGGCATATGCACTTTGTCGACGTAAAGCGCTACGGCCAGCTAGTCATGATTGATATTCAAGGCAATGCGTTTCTACACCATATGATCCGCAATATTGCCGGTGCGCTGGTGAGCGTTGGCCGCGGTGCTCAAAAAGAAGCCTATATTGGTGAACTTTTAGCGCTTCAAAACCGTCGCAAAGGCGATGTCACGGCGCCCGCCTGCGGGCTGCATTTTGTTGATTCGGTATACGATGAACGCTTTGATCTGCCCAAAGAGCCGTTAGGGCCGCAACTACTCGCGTTTACTGGCGAGTGGACAGGTGAGCGCGAGCTCCCAGATACGCCCCGGGTCGCCTATCGTCGCAACCGTTCGCTTAGCAATACGGCAATTAACCCTGAACAGGAGGCGTCTATATGAGTACGTTGCCGTTACTCCGTACGCGCATTAAGTTCTGTGGTTTCACCCGCGGCGAGGATATTGATCGTGCCGTGGCGCTAGGGGTGGATGCCTTAGGCTTTGTGATGTGGCCGAGCAGTGCCCGTAGTGTGGATATCGAACAACTGGCGGTGCTTTCAGCGCGCGTGCCAGCATTTGTGACCCGCGTAGGGCTGTTTGTAGATCAGGATGATGAGCTGATTGAGCGCTGTCTGCCCTATTTAGATATGCTCCAGTTTCATGGTAGCGAAACACCTGATGCCTGCCAGCGCTATTCGCTACCCTGGATGAAAGCGCTACGCATGCGCGATGAAATAGATTTAGCATATGAAGCTGAACGCTATCATGGGGCTCAGGCGTTGCTATTAGATGCTTACCGGCCGGGAGTGCCGGGCGGCACAGGGGAGACCTTTGATTGGTCGAGAATCCCCGCAAATCTAGCAAAACCTGTTATCCTCGCCGGTGGGTTGAGTGCTGATAATATCGCTGACGCTGTGCGTCAGGTAGCGCCTTATGCGGTGGATGTATCCGGCGGTATTGAAGCCTCCCACGGCTGTAAAGATGCCGAGAAGATGGCGTCTTTCGTTCGTCATGTGGCGTTAGCCGACGCCCGTTAGCGCTCTTTGCACACGTTTAGATAGACGCAGTTCATGTATGTTGCCTATGGGTATTTTATCGAGCTACGTTGTTAAGTTGATTCATTTATTGGTTGCCTGTTCTGGCGATCTTGTGAGGTGTCTCTGTGACCGCTCCTGAAACCGTTTCTAACACTGTACTGAAAACAAAGTTCAGTGACCTGACCCGAATGCCGGATGCCCGTGGTCATTTTGGCCCCTACGGCGGTCGGTTTGTGTCAGAAACCCTCAGCTTTGCTTTGGAAGAGCTGGAAAAAACATATTTCAGCTTACGTGATGACCCCGACTTCCAAGCTGAGTTTGACTATGATCTTGCCCACTACGTGGGGCGCCCGTCGCCGCTTTATCATGCCAAACGCTGGTCGGAAAGCCTTGGTGGCGCACAGATATGGTTGAAGCGAGAAGACTTAAATCACACCGGCGCTCATAAGGTCAACAACACCATCGGCCAGGCGCTACTGGCAAAGAAAACCGGTAAGCCGCGCATTATTGCTGAAACGGGAGCAGGTCAGCATGGCGTTGCCTCGGCCACTGTCGCTGCTCGCCTTGGGCTTGAGTGCGATATTTATATGGGGGCGGAAGACGTCCAACGCCAGAAGCTAAACGTCTATCGTATGCGCTTACTGGGGGCACGGGTTATTCCGGTGGAGTCCGGTACGCGTACGCTTAAAGATGCAATGAACGAAGCGCTGCGTGACTGGGTCACCAACGTTGATAACACTTTCTATATCATCGGTACCGTGGCTGGCCCACACCCTTATCCGCTGCTCGTACGTGATTTTAACGCGGTCGTGGGCCGTGAAGCGCGTCGCCAGTCGTTGGAGCAGATCGGCCGTTTGCCAGATGCGCTGATTGCCTGTGTTGGGGGCGGCTCGAATGCCCTGGGGTTGTTCTATCCGTTCGTTGAAGATGATGACGTTGCTATGTACGGCGTAGAAGCCGGTGGCGATGGGGTTGAAACGGGCCGCCACGCGGCACCGCTGGCGTCCAACGCCCCGCGCGGTGTGTTGCACGGTAACCGCACCTATTTAATGTCCGATGAAGCGGGTCAGGTGTCAGACACACACTCCATTTCAGCCGGCCTGGATTACCCGGGCGTAGGTCCGGAGCACGCCCTGTGGAAGGATGTTGGCCGTGTTAAATATGTGGTGGCTAACGACAACGAAGTGCTGGAAGCGTTTCGTGAGTTAACGCATATGGAAGGTATTATGCCTGCTCTTGAGTCGGCTCATGCGCTGGCCCATGCCAAGGTATTGGCGCCGACCATGCGACCTGACCAACATATCGTGGTCAACCTTTCTGGGCGTGGCGACAAAGACATCATGACCGTTGCTAAGATTGATGGCATCGAATTTTAAGGTCAGCTTTTTTAAGGGCGAGCATGAACCGTATTGATCAGCGTTTCAGTGAACTTAAACAGCAGGGCCGCAAGGCTCTGATACCTTACATCACCGCAGGGGACCCAGCACCGCAGTATACGGTGGGCTTTATGCACGCACTGGTAGACGCTGGTGCCGATGTCATTGAACTTGGCGTGCCTTTTTCCGACCCAATGGCCGATGGCCCAGTGATTCAGAAAGCCTGTGAGCGTGCGTTAAAGCAGGGCACACGGCTGGTTGACCTGATGCAAATGGTCAAAGAGTTTCGCCAAACCGACACCACGACGCCAGTCGTGTTAATGGGGTATTTAAATCCGATTGAGCGTATTGGTTACGAGAACTTTGCTGACCAAGCTGCCACAGTCGGCGTCGATGGCGTATTGATTGTCGATATGCCACCGGAAGAAGCCGATGAAATTGGCCCATTGCTGAAATCTCGTGATTTAGCGGCGATTTTTCTCGTTGCGCCTACCACTTCTAACGAGCGTGCCGCTACAATATGCGCCCATGGCGAGGGCTACTTATACTATGTTTCGCTGAAAGGCGTGACAGGCGCTGCCACCCTGAATGCCGAAGACGTAGCCGAGCACTTGGCTCCACTGCGTGGGATGACCGATTTGCCGCTTTGCGTTGGTTTTGGCATTCGTGATGGCGTTACGGCCGCGGAAGTGGCTAAAGTCGCCGATGGTGTAATTGTAGGTAGCGCCTTGGTTAACCGTATCGCCGAAAGCTTGGATGCGCCGGAAACCATTGCGGGCCAGTTGAAAAGTGTATTAGCAGAAATGCGTACGGCGATGGATGCCTAAAGCTAAATGCTTTATCGCCTATACTTAACAGTTTGACGACACTCATCAAGCCTGGTTTTGCCAGGCGTTGACGTATAACGGAAGCCTTTTTGATATGAGCTGGTTAGACAAGATCGTACCCTCCATGGGTCGTATCCAGCGTAAAGACCGTCGCGCTAGCGTTCCCGACGGCCTCTGGCGTAAATGTCCCAAGTGCGAAGCGGTTCTCTATCTTCCTGAGTTAGAGAAACACAATAGCGTCTGCCCCAAGTGCGATCACCACCTGCGCTTGACGGCGCGTAAACGCTTGGACTGGTTCTTGGATAAAGCAGGACGCGAAGAGATCGCGGCGGAAATCGAACCCAATGATCGATTGAAGTTTCGCGACTCTAAAAAATACAAAGACCGCCTGACTGCAGCGCAAAAAGACACCGGTGAGAAAGACGCATTGGTTGCCATGCGCGGTGAGCTTGACGGTTTGCCTGTAGTAGCGGTTGCCTTTGAGTTCACCTTTATGGGCGGCTCAATGGGGGCGGTGGTAGGCGAGAAGTTTGTGCGCGCCGCTACGCTCGCACTGGAAGAGAATATTCCACTGGTGTGTTTTGCAGCTTCGGGCGGTGCGCGTATGCAGGAAGCGCTCTTCTCGTTGATGCAGATGGCCAAAACTTCTGCGGCGCTTGAGAAGCTCAAGCAGGCGGGAGTGCCGTATATTTCAGTGCTTACTGATCCTGTCTTTGGCGGCGTTTCAGCCTCGTTGGCTATGCTTGGTGATTTAAATATTGCCGAACCCAATGCATTGATTGGCTTCGCTGGCCCACGGGTCATCGAACAAACGGTGCGTGAAACTCTACCAGAAGGGTTCCAGCGCAGTGAGTTTTTGCTTGAGCATGGCACTGTCGATATGATCGTTCATCGTCATGAAATGCGTGCCCGCGTGGGCAGTGTGCTGCGTAAACTGACTCATCACGATGCTACGCCAGTTAGTTCGTTGTCGACTGATGATACGGACGTTTCAGAACCTATCGTCGAAGAGGCAGCGTTAGCGGACACTGCTGACGTCACTTTTGAAAGCATTGAGCCGGCTAAGAAGGACACTTCCTCTACCGCTAAGAGTGACGACCATACACGCAATGCCTGATTCTTTGCAGCCAGACTCTTTGTCGCCCTTGTCTTTAAACCAATGGCTTCAACATTTGGAAACGTTGCACCCGGTCGGAATCGATATGGGCCTGGAGCGGGTTTCCAAAGTGGCAAAGCGTATGAGGCTGCTTTCAAGCCCGATTGCTCCCCGAGTTATTACCGTGGCGGGAACGAATGGCAAGGGCTCAACCCTTGCCATGATCGAGAGCATTGCCCGTGCCCACGGTTGGCGGGTGGGTACCTATACGTCACCCCACTTATTGCGCTACAACGAACGCGTCAAAATCGACGGTGAGGAAGCTGAAGATCAACTGCTCGTAGAAGGTTTTGAGCACGTTGAGCGAGCACGCTTGCAGGATGAGGAAATCAGCCTGACCTATTTTGAGGCGGGCACACTGTGTGGGCTGTGGTGCTTGGCCAACGCAGAACTTGATCTTGCGGTACTTGAAGTAGGTCTTGGCGGTCGGCTTGATGCGGTCAATATCATTGATGCAGATGTGGCCATCGTCACCACGATTGCTCAGGATCATGCTAACTTTTTAGGCACCGATCTGGCTCAGATTGGGCGCGAAAAAGCCGGTATATTCCGTGCTGGCAAGCCAGCCGTATTAGGCAGTCACGCGTTACCAGTAAGTGTTTCCGAATGCGCGCAGTCGTTAGCAGCGCCTAAGTTTGCAATAGGGCAGCAGTTTACCCATCAAACCATGGGTGAAGAGCATTCCAATTGGCGCTGGCAGGGGCAGCAAGCGGATGGCACAAGCATCGTCGTCGACGAGCTTCCTGATCCTGGGCTGCCTATCGATAATGCGGCTACTGCATTACAAGCGCTCGTACTTGCTGGAATGGCATTGGTGCCCGCTCATGTAAAAGTAGGGCTCGCGACGGTGCAATTGGCTGGGCGGCTACAATGGATTGGGCCATGGTGCCTGGATGTTGGGCACAATCCTCATGCCGCCGAGTACGTTGCTCGCCACTTACCGTCACCGCCCGAAGGGGGCCAGCAGTGGGGCCTTATTGGCATGTTGAATGATAAGGATATTGACGGTGTCATACAGGCATTATCAGCCCGTATTAGCGATTGGGTGTGCGTGTCGCTGACAGGCGAACGAGGTTGCCTGGCAAGTGAATTGTCGCAACATATTATAGCTCAGGGAGGGCGGGTGCACTTTTGCGCAGAGTCGCCGCACGCTGGCGCCGATTGGCTCGCTAAGGTGTTAACGCCCAATGATCGTGTCTTGGCCACCGGGTCGTTCTTTACTGTAGCGGCACTGCTAGCTCGGCCACTGCCAACAGGCGCCGCGTCGCTTGATGGAGACGGAAATGAAATACGGTAAAACTGAACGCATTAGCGGTATTGTAATTTTGCTCGCGTTGCTGGCGATCTTTGTGCCGTGGCTAATGAGTGACCCCGCACCCCGAGAAGAGCGTCCCCAGCCGAGCTTTGTCATTGAGCAGCCGGTAGAGGTGGAGCGCCGTAATGTACCCGCGCCAGAAAGGCCCTCAACCATTGATGAGCCTGCATTATCTTCAGTACCCAGTGAAGAGAGTGATGACGGCTCTATTCCTATTGATGCCAACCCGCGAGCGCCGCAAACCGATCAAATCGCTGCTTCAAACCCGTCGCCTTCTAGTACTGAAGCGGCAGGCTCCAGTGAGCCCGACGAGGCGCCGACTGTTCCTGATAGTGACCCCATCGCTGATTTAATTGCCTCGAACAGTGGCAGTGGTCAAAGCAGCGCTGGAAGCGAGTCACAAAGCTCATCACAAAGTTCTTCACAAAGCGCTTCTAGTCCTTCTTCCACCGCTCAAGGGGAGTGGGCGGTGCAAGTGGGCAGTTTTGGTGAACCAGCGAATGCCCAGCGACTTAGTGCACAACTGTCAGAAGAGGGGTTTAGCGTTTATCAACGTGAGCGTGATAACAATATGACCACTGTATTTGTTGGCCCTTATGCCACCTCCGAAGACGGTGAATCCGCCATGTCCTCGATCAAAGAACGCGCCAATGTTCAGGGCCTTCTTGTTCGAGTAAGAGACTAAACCATGGCGTTAACATGGATTGATGCGGTGTTCTTGGCCGTGCTGGCGTTATCGATGCTAGCCGGTTTCGTAAGAGGGTTTGTACGCGAAGCATTAGGATTGGCCGCCTGGGTCGTCGCGTTAATGGTGGCTCGGGTGCTTGCCGAACCGGTGGCGGAACTGATGAGCGGGTTTATTGAAAGCTTTGATGCCCGCCTTGTGCTCGCTTTCGTGCTGGTAATTTTTGCCGTCATTTTACTGTGTGGCATTGTGATTCGTTTAGTGCATGCCGCGGTTGAGTGGGTGGGCATGGGGCTTTTGAACCGCGTGGCGGGGGCCGCTTTCGGTGTCGCCCGCGGGGCGGTTGTTTTGCTTGTGGCGACGGTGCTGATTACGCTCACCCCGTTATCTGAGCTACAGGCGTGGCAACAGGCGGAGCTGCGCCCGACCTTTATCCAACTGCGCGATTGGGCGGTGAGTCAGTTAAACCAGTGGGATCGCGAGCTGCCTGATGCGCCGTCGTCACTACGAGACATTTCTCTGCCTGAGTTGCGCCTGCCGGGTGCAGCGGAACGTGAAGTTATCCCGACAGGTGATTGACCTGTTACTGAAGTCGATTCTACGAACGTACGGGCTTGCTTAGGTAAGTGACTTAGGTAAGCCATGGCATTAAGCGAGGTAACGTGAATGTGCGGTATAGTGGGCCTTCTAGGCAAACAGGCGGTAAATCAGGGAATCTACGATGCCCTGACCGTACTTCAGCATCGTGGCCAGGACGCTGCCGGCATGATGACATGGAGCGAGGGACGCTTCTTACTGCGCAAGAGTAACGGATTGGTTCGTGACGTATTCCACACCCGCCACATGGCTCGCCTGAAAGGCAACCTGGGCATTGGTCATGTACGTTATCCGACGGCAGGCTCTTCAAGTGAAGCAGAGTCGCAGCCGTTTTATGTCAACTCGCCTTATGGTATTGCGCTGGCGCATAACGGCAACCTGACCAACTCCGAGCAGTTGAAACAGGAGCTGTTCTCGACCGATTTACGCCACATCAATACCAGTTCCGATTCTGAAGTACTGCTCAACGTCTTTGCCCATGAGCTGGGCAAGCAAGGCTTACACCTGGAAGCGGAAGACATCTTTGACGCCGTGCGTCGCGTTCACCGTCGCTGTAAAGGTGGCTATGCCGCCGTGGCGATTATCAATGGCTTTGGCATGGTGGCGTTCCGCGACCCCTTCGGTATTCGCCCGGTAGTCTTCGGTACCCGCGAAGAGGAAAACGGTCAAGCGGTTATGATCGCCTCCGAATCCGTTGCGTTGGATGTCGGTGGCTTTGAACTTGAGCGTGATCTGTCGCCTGGTGAAGCTATTTTTGTCGATATCGAAGGCAATATTCATACTCAAGTCTGTGCTGATCGTCCGCTGCTTCGCTCGTGCATTTTTGAACATGTTTACTTAGCGCGCCCAGACTCGCTGCTGGACGGTGCCTATGTTTACGGCACCCGGATGCAGATGGGCCGCAAGCTGGGTGATCGAATCCTCAATGAATGGCCGGATCATGATATTGATGTGGTCATTCCTATTCCAGACACGTCGCGCACCTCTGCCCTCGAAATGGCACAGCACCTTGGGGTGACCTATCGCGAAGGGTTTATGAAGAACCGCTACATTGGCCGTACCTTTATTATGCCGGGGCAGACTCAGCGGAAGAAATCGGTACGTCAAAAGCTCAACGCTATCGACGTTGAGTTTAAAGGCAAGAACGTGCTGCTGGTGGATGACTCCATCGTGCGCGGCACGACCTGTAAGCAGATCATCCAGATGGCGCGTGATGCCGGTGCCCGTAAGGTCTATTTTGCCTCGGCGGCGCCGCCGGTTCGCTTCCCCAATGTGTATGGCATCGATATGCCCGCCGCGTCTGAGCTGATTGCCCATGGCCGTAGCGAAGAGGAGGTCGGTGATTTAATTGGGGCTGACCGCATCTTCTATCAAAACCTGGAAGATCTAAAAGCGGCGTGTCGTGAAGTGAATCCTGAAATGGAAGAGTTCGATTGCTCGGTGTTTGACGGCAACTACGTCACCGGCGATATCGACGACGCTTATTTGGCCGCGCTTGAAGCTAGCCGTAATGATTCTGCCAAGGATCAGAGCGCTGGCGATCACGCTCTTGTCGATATGCACAATCAAGACGATGACCTGGACGATTAGGAGTGAAGCCTTATGCATGATGACAATCACCAGGAAGACGGTCACCAGGATGAATGGTCATTAGAGACACTGGCGATCCGGGCAGGCCATCAGCGCACCTTTGAGCAGGAGCACTCGGAGCCTATTTTTCCGACCTCGAGCTTTGTCTATGAAAGCGCTGCAGAAGCGGCGCGTAAGTTCGGTGGCCAAGAGCCGGGTAACGTTTACTCGCGCTTTACCAACCCGACAGTGCATACCTTTGAGCGTCGCCTAGCGGCGCTTGAGGGAGGCGAGCGCTGTGTTGCCACCAGCTCGGGTATGTCGGCCATTCTGTCTACCGCGCTGGCATTGCTCTCAGCAGGGGATGAAATTGTGGCCTCCCGGTCGCTATTTGGCTCAACGGTTAGTCTGTTCGATAAGTATTTAGGCAAGTTTGGTATTACCACGCGTTATGTCGAGCTTTCCAATGTCGCTGCATGGGAAGCGGCGATCACGCCCAAAACGCGTCTATTGTTTGCCGAAACGCCCTCGAACCCGCTGTCTGAAATTGCCGATATTCCGGCCCTGGCCGCGTTGGCCAAACGCCACGACGCGCTGCTGGCAATTGATAACTGCTTCCTCACACCGGCCCTCCAGCAGCCCTTGGCGCTAGGTGCTGACCTTGTCATCCATTCGGCGACTAAGTATTTGGATGGACAGGGCCGTGCCATTGGCGGGGCAGTGGTGGGGAGCCATGCGCTGCTTGAAGAAGTGTTCGGTGTGGTACGTACCTGCGGCCCGTGCTTGAGCCCTTTCAATGCCTGGATATTCACCAAAGGGTTGGAAACACTATCACTGCGTATGAAAGCGCATTGTGAAAATGCCTTGATCCTTGCCCGCTGGTTAGATGCACATCCGGCGGTGAACCGCGTGTTCTATAGCGGCCTGGAGGATCATCCACAGCACGCCTTGGCCAAACAGCAGCAAAAGGGGTTCGGCGCCGTATTGGGCTTTGAAGTGAAGGGCGGTCAGGAAGGAGCGTGGCAGGTAATTGATGCGACTCGCATGCTTTCGATAACGGGTAATTTAGGTGATGTTAAAACCACGATCACCCATCCGGCGACCACTACACATGGGCGTCTTTCTGATGACCAAAAGGACGCTGCCGGTATCGCCCCTGGCTTGATCCGAGTCGCGGTAGGGTTAGAAAGCCAGGAAGACATTCAGCGTGATCTAGCCCGTGGACTGGATGCCCTGGCTGCGAGTTAACTAGCCGATTGATAAGCAAAACCGGCCCAGCAGTAGGCCGGTTTTTTTCTGCGCCAATCTCAATCAGCACGCTATCTTCAAACAGTGGTTTTTACGAATGATGTGTTCTGCTTTTTTCAGCGGTTCCTAACGCGGTTACACGATATGCTTGCGTTATTAACGTATTCGCTAACGGGTAGCGACGAATAAGGGAAAACAGTGATGTGGCGTAATAGTCGTAGCGGGTGGGGGTTGATCAGTATTCTGTTTCACTGGCTAAGCGCGCTGGCTATTATCGGTCTGTTTGCGCTGGGCTGGTGGATGACGGACCTTGGCTATTATGACCCCTGGTACAATCAGGGCCCATGGGTACATCGCTCGATTGGTATGTTGCTACTATTTGCTACCCTGGCGCGATTAGTATGGCGTTTTGCTCAACCAACCCCTACGGCAGAAGGCGGCCGCCTAGAGATTATTGCTGCCCATGTGGGGCATATCGCTCTTTATGTGCTTGTATTGCTGGTCATGGTGAGCGGCTACTTAATTTCGACCGCTGACGGGAGCGGTATCAGTGTATTTGGTTGGTTTGAGGTACCTGCACTGGTATATGACTTCCCCAACCAGGCAAGCTTGGCAGGTAATGTACATTGGTATAGCGCTCTGGCATTGATGATTATATCGGCAGGTCACGCGCTTGCCGCGTTTAAGCATCACTGGCTAGACCGGCATTCAACATTGGTACGTATGCTAAACCCAGCGCATAGCCGAGCTAGCGATCATAGTGCAACAAAGTCATCACGTTAGCCGTTTACACTTTTTCTAAACATCGCGCGTCAGATAATTGACTTCCCGCGGTGCCTATTAAGTAAAGCAAGGAGCAATTCAATATGTTCAAGAAAACAGCATTTGCATCCGCGATCGCCGCTGTAGCGCTGGTACCATTGAGCCAAGCACAGGCAGCTGATTATCAAATCGATACCGAAGGCCAGCACGCCTTTATTCAATTCAAAATTTCTCACTTGGGCTTCTCTTACATTTTAGGTAGCTTTGAAGAGTTTGAGGGCCAGTTCGCTTACGATCCTGAAGATCTTGATGCCTCTTCGGCAGAAATCGAAGTGCAAGTTGATAGCTTGACCAGCAACCATGCTGAGCGTGACCGTCATATCCTGAGCGGCGACTTCCTGAATGCCAGTGAATTCCCGACAGCTACCTTTACTTCCACAGGCTTTGAGTCAACGGGTGATAATGAAGGCGTATTGACCGGTGATTTGACCCTGCACGGCGAAACTCAAGAGATTGAAATGTCGGTTACCCTGATGGGTGAAGGCGATGACCCGTGGGGCAACTACCGCGCTGGTTTTGAAGGCAGCACTACGCTGACCTTGGGCGATTATGGTATTAATATGAGTGACTTCCCTGAATCTATGCACGAACTTGAGCTATATGTGACGTTTGAAGGTATTCGTCAGTAAGAATTTACTGCGCTAAGTACGCCACTGCCCTTTAAGGGCGGTGGCGTTTTACGTTACAACCGATAAATATTTATCCATCACCTAAGGAGTGAGTGCTTGGCTGCTGTCATGCAACAAAAAGAGTTGGCGATAACCCTATGGCGTCAAACGTGGCCTATGGCCATTGGGGTGTTGGCGCTATTGGGTTTTCAACTTGTTGATAGCGCATTTATTGCTCGTTTGGGTACTGCGCCGTTGGCCGCGCAATCATTTACCTTTCCTTTGTCGTTTCTGATTATCGGCATTCAGGTAGGGATGGGGATTGCGATTGCCGCGCTTATTTCGCGGGCATTGGGGGCGGGTGAAGAAGTCCGGGCGAGACGTTTAAGCAGTTTGGTGCTTATGGCGGGTGGCGGCGTCATCGGCCTCTTGGCGATCGCATTATGGATATTTTATGTGCCTATCTTTCGACAGCTGGGCGCGGATGAAACGACGCTTTCCTATATCCGCATTTATTGGGCACCTCAGCTGTTATCCGCATGGCTGGGGGCGCTGCTCTATTTTAACTATAGCGTTTTTCGTGCCCACGGTGACACCCGCCTACCAGGCAAAATGATGGTGCTGAGTAGTATTGTGAACCTTGTTCTCGATCCACTGTTAATCTTTGGCATTGGTAATTGGGAAGGCTGGGGTTTACCTGGCGCAGCCTGGGCAACCGCGATTGCTTTTTCAGTAGGTCTATTGGTGACCACGCGTAAATTACTTAAACGCCAGTGGGCCGCTCAGCAGGGACTGTGGCAAGAGGCCAAACAGTCGTGGCGGCCATTTACGGGTATTGCCGCACCGGCCATGGTCAGCCAGCTGATGCCGCCCTTGGCTGCGATGCTGGCAATCTCCATTGTGGCGGGCCTGGGTGAAAGCGAAGTGGCCGCCTGGGGCTTGGCAAGCCGTTTGGAGACACTCTCACTGATGGTCATTCTGGCCATGACCATGTCGCTGCCGCCGTGGTTAGGGCGTTGCTACGGGGCTGGTGATTGGGGGCAGATACAGCAGCTGATGACGTTAGCCATTAAGGTCGCGCTATTTTGGCAACTGGGTCTCGGCATAGTATTGGCACTGGGAGCGCCCTGGCTAGCGATGGCGTTGGCAGGCAACCCGGATGTGCAAAGCGAGCTGACGCTGCTGATTCGTTTTCTCTTGCCTAGCTATGCGGCACTAGGTGTTTGCATGCTAGTCGTCTCGGCAGGTAATGCGTTAGGTTGGCCATTACGAGCCATGCTGTTATCCAGTGCGCGGCTGTTTATTTGTTATTTGCCTTGCCTATGGTTAGGCTCGCAGTTTTTCGGTTGGTGGGGACTCGCGGCGGGTGCGGCCGTGGGGAATCTGCTGGCAGGCTTTATGGCATGGCTCGTTATGCGGCGTATTTTATCCCGCCCGCATCGGCAGGCGGGATTCATCCATTAACGCTTGCGTGCTGCTTCCTGATAGGAAAAATACATAAACAGTAGCGCCATACTCAAGTAGCCCATGACAAACTCTGGCGCTGCATTGAAAGTGAGTTTAGGGGCGTGCATTAGTCCGAAAAACGAAAAGCCCGCCGCAATCGCCGCGAAGGCTGCTGCACGCCTAAACTGATGATCAATCACTGATACCGTCATAGCGCCCAGCAGGATCGCCATAAACATGGCCCCTTGGCCCATTACTACGATGGCACTTGAGATATCGGTCACCACCTCGCCAGCCCCGCGATTAAAGCGCGTCATCACGTAGTTAGCAAAGTAGGGCAGCATGGCCAGCGCCACGGCGGGGTAGTAGCGTGTGTCATTGGCTTGAAAGGCGGTCGCAATCATCGACATGCCGACAAAGACTAAAATGGGCGCCACTACAGAAACGGGAATAATTGCCGCCAGCGCAGCAATGAGCCCGAACATGGTGGCTAAGGCATATACGGCGCCATTCAGCAGGCTGTATCCCCGGCCCGCGCCCATCCATTTAGCGCCTACCGTTGCGATATAAACCGTAGTGGGAAAGACGCCGCCAAATAGCGCGCCAATCATGGTGCCTGCGCCATCTACTGCCTGGCATTCGCGCACATCGTATTTGTCGCCTGCCGCCTCCATTGCTTCCACGTTGTTCATGGTTTCAATAGCGTTATACAGCGTAATGGGCAGCACCACGGTCAGCACTGCAAGCATACTGGTCAGCAGTAACCCCAGCCCTTCAAACCAGGCCAGGTTGGGAAGTAAAGGATAAAAGCCCAAGTGAGTGAATGCATCGCTGAAGCGCTCGGTGCCAGCGTCGCCAATCAAGTAGGCCATGGCGGTACCGACGATAATGGCAAATAGCGAGGTTGGAAGCTTAAAGGGCATGCTCACTCGTGCGACCAGCCCAACAATAATAATCGCTAATACCAGCAGGCCGATAATCGGCATTTCGAGAGTTTTAAACAGCATTTCTCCGGCAATAAACGTCAGTGCAACGCCGGCCACCGCGCCAAGCATGGCGGCTCTTGGTAAGTGGTATTGTACCCAGCGACCAATGACGCTAATCGCGGCTTCAATGGCACCGCTTATAAAGCAGGCGGCAACAGCCACTTTCCAAGCCATTTCCGCATCGCCGGTGAGCTGTTTGGCGGGTAGCAATACGCCGAACAGGAATACGAACATCACCGGCGTCGAGATACCGTAAGAGAGCGCTGTCACATCCGCCCGGTTCTCTTTGCGTGCCAGCCTTGCCGCGCTCCATGCATAGTAGAAGTTGCCTACCATCACTGCTACCGCTGCGCCGGGCAGCACTTGCTCATAGACAATGGAGGCAGGAAACCCCATGCCCAACATGGTGATGGCGATAATGACAAAGTTGGCGATGTTGTTTTGGAATAGCGCGAAGAAGGCGTCAGTGTCTTCTTTTTTGTACCACGGATAGTGAGTGCTGGCAGCCGCCATGTTATGCCTCTTGATTATGGTGTGTTGTATACAAGGCTATACTGAGTGTGCCGAAGTGTTGACTAATCGGTCAAGTGCCTAATACATGAAAACGCCCAGGCGTTGCCTGGGCGTTTGTTACTGCGTTGCTGCTTGGCGATTAGTCGTTAACAGCGGCAATCGCTTTGGCCAAGTAGGGGAGATTCTCGTGGGAGAAGCCCGCTACGTTGGCGCGACCCGAGCGCACCATGTAGATACCAAACTCGTCACGCAGGCGATCGACCTGTTCCGGCGTTAAGCCGGTGTAGGAGAACATGCCACGCTGCTCAGCAACGCAGGCGTACTTCTCGTCCAGTCCGTAGGGCTTCAGCGCTTCCACAAAGTCGCGGCGCAGGGTATTGATGCGATCACGCATTTCGGTGAGTTCTTCACGCCACATCTCGGTCAGTTCGGCGTCGTGGAGAATTTCGCTGACGATAGAGCCGCCGTGAGCGGGCGGGTTCGAGTAGTTCTCACGGGCAACGATGGCGACTTGAGAGCGGATGTTGTCCATCTGCTCGTTATTTTTGGCCACCATGATCAAGCAACCGGTACGCTCGCAGTAAATACCAAAGTTTTTAGAGCATGAGCTGGTGATGATCGCTTCATCAAGGTTATCGGCCAGCAGGCGCACGCCATAAGCATCTTCATCCAGACCTTCGCCAAAGCCTTGATAGGCGAAATCGATCAGCGGGAGCAGCTTGCGTTCACGCACGATTTCCAGCACTTCCTGCCACTGGTCATGGGAAAGATCAAAACCGGTAGGGTTATGGCAGCAGGCGTGTAGCACCACCACATCACCTTCAGGAATGCTTTTCAGCGCTGACCGCATGCCGTCAAAGTCGAGACGGTTGTCGGGGTCAACGTAAGGGTACTTGTGCAGCTCAATACCAGCTGCCGTAAAAATGCCGTGGTGGTTCGGCCATGTCGGGTCACTTACCCAGATACCCTTACCCGGTAGCTGTGTGGCAATAAAATCTGCAGCCAAGCGCAGCGCGCCGGTACCGCCTGGTGATTGGGTGGCGCTGGCACGATTGGCTTTTAAGACGGATGAATCAGCGCCAAAAACCATGGGCAGCACGACTTCGCCATAGCTAGGCGCGCCGTGAGAACCGATATAGGTTTTTGTCGTTTCGTTTTTGAGCAGGCGAGCTTCTGCTTCCTTAACAGCGCGCATTACCGGCGTATTGCCTTGGGTATCACGGTAAACACCGACACCTAAATCCACTTTTTGTGGGTTGGTATCTTTTTTGAAAGCTTCGATCAGCCCGAGAATGGCGTCTCCTGGGACTCGCTCAATATGCTCAAACATTTATTCGGCTACCTCGTCGGTTCTGGCGGCAAGAATGAAGTCATTTAGATGCAGGCCTTTAATAGCATGAGACCACCACGTGACGGTGGCTTTGCCCCACTCTGTGGTAATAACGGGGTGGTGGCCAGCCTGCTCTGCAATATCACCAACGCGTTGGGTGAATGCCAATGCGCTGGCGAAGTCGCGAAATGTAAAACTCCGTGACAGCTTCATGATGCCATCGTGCTCGACAATCTGCCACTGGCTGAGGCTTTTTAGCCTCTCTTGGGCTTCTTCTAAGCTTAGCGGCTGAGCATTTTTACCGCAGGGTTCGCAGGTAGATTCAGCGAGCGTTGCCATCTTTTTGCTCCTCTAGCGGGGTATTTCTTACTAGCGTAGAAGGCAAACGCAGTCGCGACCAATATCCTTGGCGTTATACAGCGCCTGATCGGCCCGTTCGATCAAACTCGTAAGAGGCTCGCCGCAACGAAACTCGGCAATCCCGATACTTAGCGTTACCTGGCCAGCGCCCATGCCGAAGTCGTACACACTGATGGTATGGCGTATTCGGTCGGCAAGTGTATGGCAATGCTGCAGCGATGTGAGCGGCAGCACGACCATAAACTCTTCTCCACCCAGGCGGGCGATCATGTCTTCACAGCGCAGTAGTGACTGCGCTTGCATCGCCAACTGTTTGAGCACGTCATCACCGTGCAAATGGCCCCAGCGGTCGTTAAGGCGTTTAAAATGATCGATATCGATCATCATGATGGAGAGCGGTGTGCCATGGCGGGTGCTAAGTGAGGCTATATTAGTTAAGTGCACCATCAATTTGCGCCGATTGGGTAACTCGGTGAGCGGGTCTGTATCGCATAGCTTGCGAAGCCGCTGCTCCTCGGAGACCTGGTCGCTAATGTCCATCATTATGCCGTTCCATTGCACTCCATCTACGACCGTCTTTGGCCTTGCGCTTACCGCAATCCAGTGTGGTTTTTCTTTCGGGAACGGTAGTAAGAAGCGGGTCGTCAGCGGCAGCATCCAGCGTGCTGAGCGTTCGATCGCTGACATAATTTTGGGATGATCATTGCCGGTTAATTGTTCAACCAACTCACCAGCATTTTGTGCGAGCAGGTCTCGGTCAATATGTTTGAGAGCCACACCGCCACCCTCTATATAGGGGAAGCGCATATGACCGTTACGAGCGCGGTGTAATTGAAAGATGACGCCAGGAATGTGGGGTATCAAGTGGTCTGCACTGATTCGCTGGGGTGTGTCTATATCATTCACGGGCATGCGTGAATCTCCAAGCATATGCAAATTTAATTTTGGTCGTGAAGATTAGCGCTATTTACGTAATCAGTATGTAAGTAATTGCAGACAATATGGTTAAAAATTATATTCTTTAAGAATATGTATATTATTATATATTATATAAAAGGTTGAATTTTAAGCAATAGTCGAGGCGTTAGTGGCATTTAATGATAAAATTAATTACTTTTTTGCATATTAAATAACTTTTTTATTCCTGAGGTGGTTTCTTGGAAATAGCACGAGAGCAAATGTCTCGCCCGTATGGTTTTGTCAGTCTAGTGGGGGCAGGGCCTGGCGATCCGGAGTTATTAACGCTGAAAGCTTACAAGCGACTGCAGGCCGCTGAAGTCGTGTTGTATGACCGCCTAGTCAGCGATGAGATTGTTGCGTTTATACCCGCGCAAGCGCAGCGCTTTTATGTCGGTAAAGCGCGCTCGCAGCACAGCGTTCCTCAAGATGGCATTAATCAAGCGCTAGTAAAATGGGCGCAGCAAGGTAAGCGCGTTGTTCGCCTCAAAGGTGGCGATCCGTTTATTTTTGGCCGCGGTGGTGAAGAGCTTGAAGCTCTGGTGGCGGCGAACATTAGTGTGGAAGTTATACCGGGAGTAACCGCGGCTTCGGGCTGTGCGGCATATGCGGGAATACCGCTGACCCACCGCGATCATGCTCAGTCGGTGCGTTTTGTGACCGGTCATTTGCAGCAAGGCGAGTGTGATCTTGATTGGGATGCGCTTGCGCGGCCAGGGCAGACGCTGGTGTTTTATATGGGATTGGGTAGCGTGAACGTCATTAGTCAGGCGTTGATAAAGCATGGCTTAGCGCCAGAAACACCGCTTGCCTTGATTGAGCAAGGAACAACGCGCCAACAGCTAACCCATATTGGACGTTTGTCAGCGTTGCCAGCTACTTTCTTGGCGGGTCACATTAAACCGCCTACGCTGCTAATAGTGGGAAGTGTGGTGTCGCTGCAAACGACGCTCAATTGGTTTGATGTACACAATGGACAAGCATCAGGCTTCCATGAGGGGAAACACCCTTCTGCAAATTAACGTGATTCATCATCGAGGGTGGTGGTAACGTTACAGCAACATTTATATACGATTGTTACTAACAAACTGGCTAGATACAGTGAGCTGTGTATGCTGAAAGGGAGATCATCCACGGCTAGCGCATTACAAATGCAATTGATTACCGTTAGCTGGGCCAACGTTAGCTTAGACCAAAGAGGAACGCATAATGTCGGAAACAAATAATACGGATCACCCGTCACCGGCCAACAAGCCGGAGCCAGCTAAAAAGACAGGGCCGGCTAAAAAGGCGGATATGAAAACTCTCTTTCAAGATAACCGAGTAAAAGCGATTGCAGGGATCGCTGCTATTGCGGTTGTCTGGGCGATCATGGCGCAGTCTAATGCAGGCTCTCGCCAGGATCGCGTCGATAGCTTAGAAGAGCAGCTCGCTAGCGTTGAGCAAGAAAATAGCCAAATGAGCCAGCGCATTAGCGAAATAGAGGAAGCTGAAACCAATTTAGCCGCGCTGCAAGAAGAAATGGCTTCTCTTGAGTCTCAGCAGCAAGAGGCCAGTTCGTCGCTTGAGAGTGCTCGAACTAATGTCAGCGATGTGCAGTCGCGGTTAGAAGAACTTGAATCCGAGCGAGATGCGCTGGAAGAAGAGATCGCCTCTCTTAATGAGCAGGTAGAGAGCGCTGATAGTGAGATGAGCGCGCTGCGTGAAGAGCGCGACGAAATCATCAGCACTCGCGATGAGGCGGAAAGTACTCTCCAGCAAGTTGAAGAAGCGCGCTCTAGCGCTGAAGAAGCTCGTCAGGAAGCTGAAGCCGCCCGTCAAGAAGCCGAGGAGCAGCGCCAACAAGCGGTTGAAGAGCTGGGCAATGCGGAAGAGGAGCTGTCAGGTCTAGAAGAGCAGATTAGCCAGTCAAATGAACAGCTAAGTGGTTTAGAAGAGGAAATCTCAACTGCCCAAGGCGAGCTTGAAGAACTAAAAAGCGAGCGTGACTCCATTACTAGTGAACGCGATGAGCTACAAAATGAAGTTGATTCGCTAACGGCGCTTCGCGAAGAAGAAGAGCAGAGCTTGAGCGACGTGCGCAGCGAACTCGATGACGTCATGGTCGCTTTGGAGATGGGTCGTGAGGAAGTGTCGAGCGTTGAAAATGATATTGAAGAGCGTGAAAACCAACTAGAGCGATTAGAGAGCCAGCTTGGTGAATGGCGCGATGAGCTTTCCACACTAGACAACCGTTTGGCCGACGCGGAGGAATCAGCTGGTGAAGCCACTTCCTCTTCCCAGGGCAGCGGTTCAGAAAGTAGCTCGTCCGAAGGCGGCTCTTCAAATGTTGGTTCTTCAAATAACAGCTCTTCAAATGACAGTTCTGCACAAGAGAATTCGTCAGACGGAGCGTCTAGCAATGGCGATGAGAGCGCCAACGATAGCGATGGTGGCAGTGAAGAAGCACAGCAAAACGCTGCTGGCTAATAGAGAAAATCGGTAACGTTGTAGACTAGCAACACGAGAGCGGATGTCGGGTGACTGGCATCCGCTTTTTGTTTGTTGGTTTATGAATGAAGCCCCGAGGAGTATCATTCCTGCAACGTTAATTACTAGCCTAAACGAGGAGTGCCATTGATGGATGGGGTAAAGCATATTATTGCAGTGGCATCAGGCAAAGGGGGCGTGGGTAAATCCACCGTCACCGTTAACTTGGCGTTAGCCTTGGCGGCGCAAGGTCACCGCGTGGGTGTACTTGATGCAGATATTTACGGCCCGAGTCAAGCGCAGATGTTGGGTGTAAAAGAGGGCGTACGTCCTCAGGCGGGAGCCAATAATAAATTTCTGCCGCTTGAAGCGCATGGCCTTCAAGCGATGTCGATGGCATTTATGGTCAATACCCGCGAGCCGATGGTATGGCGTGGGCCAATGGTTGTCGGCGCGTTCCAGCAAATGCTGACGCAAACTCAATGGGATAATCTCGATTTCCTATTGATTGATATGCCCCCTGGCACTGGTGATATCCAGCTTACCCTGGCCCAGAAAGTGCCCGTGGCTGGTGCGGTGATTGTCACCACCCCGCAGGATATTGCGCTTTTAGATGCCCGCAAAGGGATCGAGATGTTCCGCAAGGTTAACGTGCCGGTACTGGGCGTAGTGGAAAATATGAGCCTTTACCACTGTGAAAACTGTGGCCATGAAGCGGCTATTTTTGGTACTGGTGGCGGAGATAGCATTGCTCAAGAGTACGATACCCAAGTGCTTGGACGGCTACCACTCACGCTCTCCATCCGCGAACTGACGGATTCAGGGCGCCCAAGTGTCATATCTGAACCTGAGGGGACGGTGAGCCAGACCTTTGCTGTTATCGCCCAAAAAGTAGCCGAAGCGGTTAATGCCAATCAAGGCGATGGACCCACTATTTCCTTTAGCGAGTGAAGAAGTAACACATGAGTATCAAATCTGATAATTGGATTCGCCGCATGGCCAAAAGCGACGCGATGATTGAGCCGTTTGAAGCCGAGCAAGTGCGTTATGTGAATGACCAACGCGTAATTTCTTACGGCACGTCAAGCTATGGCTATGACGTACGCTGCTCAGATGAATTTAAAGTTTTCACTAATATTCATTCAGCGATTGTTGATCCTAAAGCGTTTGATGCGAAAAGCTTCGTCGATATTAAAGGCGATGTGTGCGTTATTCCGCCCAACTCTTTTGCACTGGCGCGTACGGTCGAGTACTTCCGGATTCCTCGAAATGTACTGACTATTTGCTTGGGGAAATCTACTTACGCGCGCTGTGGCATTATTGTCAATGTGACCCCGCTGGAGCCCGAGTGGGAAGGCCACGTGACACTAGAGTTTTCTAACACCACCAATCTGCCAGCGAAAATCTATGCCCATGAGGGTGTTGCGCAGATGTTGTTCTTAGAATCCGATGAAGTGTGCGAAACGTCGTATAAAGACCGCGGAGGGAAGTACATGGGGCAGCGCGGTGTTACTTTGCCGCGCACCTAGCCTTACTTCTTTGCTGACAAAAAACGCCTGACGGTGATAAAGCCGTCAGGCGTTTCTGTTTCAAGCTGAGTGAGCAGTCATTTCCGGCGAGAAAGCATTAATTAGTCCTGCTGTTCGTCATCCAGCTCCTCATCTAGCTCTTCAGCCGCGTCGGCGTGAGAAAGGCGCATTCCATGCTCGGGTAACAGATGACCGTCCATTTTGGCGCCTTCGGCGCTGAACTGCAGTCGGCCTTCTAAAAACCACTGCACCGCAATCGGGTAGAGTAGATGCTCACGGGAACGCACTTTTTCCTGCAGTGTTTCCACCGTATCGTCAGGGCTGACCTGGAGCTCAGCTTGTAGTACGACGGGCCCACCATCCAGCTCTTCGGTGACAAAGTGCACGCTGCACCCATGGCTGGTAACACCGGCTGCCAGGGCACGGGCGTGAGTATTAAGCCCTTGGTACTCGGGGAGCAGCGAAGGGTGAATATTCAGCATGCGACCTAAGAAACGCTGAACAAAGCGAGGCGTCAAAATACGCATGAAGCCTGCTAGGACGATAAGATCCGGTTCATGGCGTTCAATGACTTTGATCAACGCGCCGTCATAAGCTTCACGGCTATCGTATTCGCGATGGGGCAGGGCGACCGCTTCAATGCCCGCTTCGTGGGCACGCTTCAATCCGTAGGCATCAGCGACGTTGGAAATAACCGCGACAATCTCTCCGCCGCCTAAACGGTCATGGGATTGGGCATCAATCAAGGCCTGTAGATTGCTGCCGTTACCTGAAACCAATACCACGATACGGCGGGCGCCGAGGGGGTCTGGCGTCACGTCTTTGATAGTGTCGCTTTGATAGTCCGTATTGGTCATGCCGAGAGGTTCTCCAGAATAACGGCTTCCCCTTGACGTTTGGTGATTTGACCAAGGCGGTAAACGGTTTCGCCTTCAGCTTCTAGATGTGCTGTTGCACGCTCTGCTTGCCGTTGTGGCACCACAACGACCATACCGATACCACAATTAAGCACACGGTGCATTTCGGTTTCGTTGACGTTGCCCTGTGCCTGCAGCCAGTCAAATACGGCAGGGCGCTGCCAACTATTAATATCAATATGAGCAGCGAGATCATCCGGTAGAACGCGGGGAATATTTTCCAGCAGACCGCCACCGGTAATGTGTGACAGTGCGTGCACAGGAATGTCACTACCGCGCATTAACGAGAGCAGTGATTTCACATAAATGCGGGTGGGCGCCATCAATGCATCACCCAAAGACATGCCGTCGATGTCGGTGGTCAACGAAGCGTTATTGATATCGAGTATTTTGCGAATCAGCGAGTAACCGTTGGAGTGTGGTCCTGAGGATGCAAGCCCCAGGATGACATCACCTTCGGCCACTTTGCTGCCATCCAGAATGTCTGCTTTCTCAACTACGCCGACACAAAAACCAGCTAAATCGTAATCGCTGCCTTCGTACATGCCTGGCATTTCGGCAGTTTCACCGCCGACCAGTGCACAGCCGGCCAGCTCGCAGCCAGCACCAATGCCGGTGACAACGTCAGCAGCAATATCCACATCAAGCTTACCCGTGGCATAGTAGTCAAGAAATAGTAATGGCTCGGCGCCAGCCACGATCAGATCGTTGACACACATCGCGACTAAGTCAATCCCAATCGTGTCGTGTTTGCCAAGATCCATCGCTAGGCGCAGTTTGGTGCCGACGCCATCGGTACCCGAGACAAGCACGGGTTGCCGATAGCCCGCCGGAATTTCACATAGCGCGCCAAAACCACCCAGCCCGCCCATGACTTCTGGGCGTGTGGTGCGTTTGGCAACGTGTTTGATGCGGTCAACCAGGGCATTACCGGCATCAATATCGACGCCTGCGTCCTTATAGCTGAGGGAAGGAGTAGCCGAAGAAGAGGAGGTCTCGGTCATGACAGATCCTGTGAAGCAATTAGCGGTGCTGGTAGTGCTGGCGACAAAGCCAGTGCTGGGCTTAACTTGAGCGGATTGTAACACTCAGCGGCTCAGGTCGCACCGCTGTGACACATGATGAAAAGCATACGAGCAGCTTTTGTTCATATGCGGCATAGTAGTGGTAAGTAAAAATAGTAGCGTTTAATGAAAATGTTGATTTAAAGCCACGTTTGAGAGGGAACTATGCGGAATTCTTGGTGGGGTGTCCTGTTTTTAGTGGTGATCGGCGGTTTGATTTATTTGCTAGATGCAGTACTGATGCCTTTTATTGCTGGGATGATTCTCGCTTATCTGGCCGATCCGCTAGCGGACCAGTTCCAACGCTGGGGAATGAATCGCCTATTAGCGGTGAGTGGCGTATTTTTGGTGTTACTCATCGTTCTCGTCGTCAGTTTACTCATATTAATTCCACTGTTGGTGCAACAGCTTAAACAGCTGGGAGAGGCTATTCCGAGCGTCTTCAACTGGGTAGAAAATATACTCGCTCCGCAAGTTCAGGAGTGGACTGGCTACGATGTAACGACAGAATTAACCAATGTCAGAGAAACACTGGCCGAAAATTGGCGTGATGCAGGAGGCTATTTAGCCCAGGCATTAGGCCAAATTGGCCGTTCCGGTATGGCGTTTGTATCCTGGATTACCTATGTGGCGCTGATCCCCGTTGTGACCTTTTATTTGCTTCTGGATTGGGATCGGCTGCTCGATAACATTGCCAACCTGATTCCGCGTCAGTGGGCAGATGATACTTTTCGCTTGGCGCGCCGCTGCGATGAAGTGCTCTCCTCGTTTTTGCGCGGACAGCTGTTAGTCATGCTGTGTTTAGGGATTATTTACGCGGTTGGTTTGACGTTGATGGGGCTGAATTTTGGTCTACTCATTGGTTTTGTGTCGGGTCTGGTCAGTATCGTGCCGTTCTTGGGCTTTATTGTTGGCTTAATCATCGCCCTCGTTGTAGCTCTTTTTCAATTCGCGACTTGGTGGGCAGTATTGGGCGTTATCCTGGTATTCAGTATTGGTCAAATGGCAGAGAGCGTCATTCTGCAACCTAAGTTATTAGGCGATAAAATTGGCCTTCACCCGGTTGCGGTTATATTCGCCGTGTTGGCAGGCGGCAACCTGTTTGGATTGACAGGCGTACTGCTAGCACTGCCGGTGGCAGCGGTTATTCTGGTGCTACTGAAAGAGGTTAAAGTTCGCTATCAGCACAGTGAGCTGTACGACGAAAATAACACCGACAAACATAACAGTATCATTGAAGTCAGTTCTTCATACCATGATGAGCCGAACCGTGATGAGCAACGTCGTAAAGATTTAGGGGAATCACCATGAGCCGAATACCGGCACAGCTTCCACTGGGGATCGGGCTGCGGGATGACGCTACTTTCGATAACTATTATGCGTCGCGGGCAAACGCACCGCTGGTTGAGCATATTACCCAGCAGTTAACCCCCACGGGGGAGCAGTTTCTTTATCTCTGGGGTGCTCCTGGTGTTGGCCGTAGTCATTTGCTTCAAGCCGCCTGTCATGCCGCATCGGATGCTGACAAGCGCACGCTTTATTTGCCACTAAGTGATTTAGGCCATTTTCCGCCATTAATGCTGGAAGATATCGAGCGCCTGGACCTTGTCGCCATTGATGACCTGGAGTGTGTGATTGGTCGTAAACGTTGGGAAGAGGCGCTATTTCACGCCTTTAATCGGCTGCGTGATGCCGGTAAAAAACTGGTGATCACGGCAAGCGCCTCCCCACGCCAGCTAAATGTGGTACTGCCCGATTTGGCTTCGCGTTTGACTTGGGGGGTAACCTTTCACGTACACCCTTTAGAGAACGATGAAGAGCGTTTGACAGCTTTAAAGCTGCGCGCCAGCGTGAGAGGAATGCAGCTACCCGATGATGTCGGGCGCTATATTTTGCATCGTGGCCCGCGCGAGTTGGGCGAGCTTTGCCGCGCGGTGGAAACACTGGATAAAGCGTCTTTGTCGGCCAAGCGCAAACTAACCATTCCGTTTGTGAAATCTGCGCTTAGTTGGTGAAATGAGTTTGTGAAATCTGCGCTTAGTTGGTGAAATGAGATAGTTGGTGAAATGAGATGATTGGTGAAACGTAGATGAAAATTGATGGCCCAGAGACTAAAACGCCACCGTTGGCAGGGCCAGCGATGGCGTTATGGTTTACTTAAACCTTGTTGGTTTAGGCAGTTTTCGTCATTTTACTAGCGGCAGTTTGCGCCTGCTTGACGTTATCTTCAGTGATTTTCTGGCTTTTCTGGATAAAGTCCTGCTGTAGCGATACAACTTTATCTGCGTCGCCTTTAGCGCGCTCGGCTAAGTCTTTAGCAACTTTCTGCTGACCTTCCATGTAACTACGCAGGCCTTCTGCATCCTTGACATCCATCATCTGGCGCATCTGTGCAACGCCTGTATCGAAATAGGCTTTACTGGCATCCATTTGAGCATTAACCATTTTTTCGCTGTAATCGATGCTCAATGCCATATAAGCGCGTACTGGCGCCATAAACATGTTGTCAAATTGCTGAGTCATTTCGTTCGTGTTTAAAGTACGCATCGTCATACCCTCCAGGGTCTAGTCTTGCCAAAAGCAGCTATCCAGAGGTTGGCGCTGCTTATTGATTGGGTAGCTTTTTAAGCTATCTTGCGATGCAGCATAGCAACTGTTTTTGTGCAGTGCAACAACTGGCTTTAGGCATCTTAGAATAGAGGGCAAGTAAGTGTATGTGGGCAAGGTCATGTTTACCCGCATGGCCCAACCAGCTAGCTTAAAGGGAGTTGATGCAGTTTTATGTTAGCGAACGAAAGAGAGAGTATGCGCTCAGATAAGCAGCATTATTAATTTCACTGATGGGAGTAAGAGCAATGGCAACACGGACGGAACGCGACAGCATGGGCGAACTGGAAGTGCCTTTCGATGCCCTCTACGGCGCGCAGACTCAGCGGGCAATCAATAACTTTCCTGTTTCCCATACGCCTATGCCGACCGCTTTTATTCATGCGGTCACCCGCATCAAACTAGCCGCAGCACGTGCAAACCAAACCCTGGGAGGGTTAGATAGCGCACGTGGCGAAGCTATCCAAAAAGCGGCTCGTGACGTATTAACCGGCAAGCATGACCAGCATTTCCCCATCGATGTTTTTCAAACCGGTTCAGGCACTTCCACCAATATGAACGTCAACGAGGTGTTGGCGACCTTAGCAAGCAGGGAGGGCGTTGAGGTAACCCCGAACGATCACGTTAATATGGGGCAATCGAGTAATGATGTGATCCCAACGGCGATCCATCTTTCCGCGGCCATTGCTGTTCACGAATCGCTGCGCCCAGCCCTTGTTCATCTGCGCGATACTATTGATCAGCGCGCAAGCGAACTAAGCCATGTGGTAAAAACCGGCCGTACGCATCTTATGGACGCTATGCCGCTGCGCATGGATCAAGAGCTGGGCGCTTGGTCGAGCCAGATTAATCAGGCCATAGAGCGTTTTGACAGCGCAATGAAGAGGCTCTGCAGATTAGCGCAAGGCGGGACCGCTGTAGGTACCGGTGTTAACGCGCCAGCCGGTTTTGCTGAGCAGGTTGCTCAAGAGCTTAGTGAACAGACCGGGTTAATGTTCACGCCCAATGACAGCTTTTTTGCCAGCCTCTCGTCACAAGATGCGGCAGTAGAGCTGTCGGGGCAACTGAAAGGGCTCGCCTGCGTCATCATGAAAATTGCCAATGATTTGCGCTGGATGAACTCTGGCCCACTTGCAGGGCTGGGGGAAATTGAACTTGAGGCACTGCAGCCCGGTAGCTCCATTATGCCAGGCAAAGTTAACCCGGTGATTCCAGAATCAGCCGCTCAGGCTGCCGCACAAGTGATTGGCCTGGATACGGCCGTTACAATTGCCGGGCAAAGCGGCAACTTTCAGTTGAACGTGATGCTACCGCTGGTTGCTTCCAATCTACTTACCTCCATTAGCCTGATGAGTAACACCGCCCGGCTGCTAGCGGATAGAGCAATTGCGACCTTTAAAGTGCGTGAAGAGAATTTAAAAGGGCCGCTTGCAAAGAACCCTATTTTGGTAACGGCATTAAATGGCGTGATTGGTTATAACGCTGCCGCGGCGATTGCTAAAGAGGCTTATCAGGCCGGGCGGGCGATTATTGATGTTGCTGAGGAGAGGACCGACCTGGATCGCGAAACGTTAGAGCGGCTGCTAGACCCGACCGTGCTTACCCAGGGAGGCGTCCCTGAGTAAGCAATGCAGGTAGCCAGCGATCAGGTCTCTTGTTTTTCAATTTTACCTTCTTGGATCGTTTCGCTGGCCTCACTTCGCTCTTCCGTACTGGCCTCTGGGGTTTCTGCTTCATTTTTGCGCGAAGGGCGATAGCAAAACGTTGCCAACATAGGAAAATGATCAGAACCAAAGTACTTCAGCCGCTGCATACCCACCAGTGTGAAGTGTTCGGTCACAAAAATATGGTCCAGTGGCCAGCGCAATATCGGGTATTTGGCGTGGAAGGTGCTGAACAACCCGCGTCCTCGGCGTGGGTCAAGCATGCCGCCAACACGGCAAAACAGGCGTGTTGTGCGTGACCATGCCACGTCGTTAAGGTCGCCAGCGACTAGTGTCGGTTGGGGGTCTTCATGAATACGTTTGCCTACCAACAACAGCTCTGCATCGCGCCAAAGGGATTTTTCACTCTCGCTAGGTGCTGGCGGGCGAGGGTGCAGGGCAAATAGGCGAATAGAGTCACCGTTAGCCAGCGTTACTCTGGTATGAATAGACGGGATGTCATCTTGAATCAGCCATTCAACGGAGGTGTCGGTAAGCTCAAGATGAGAATAGAGGTGCATGCCATAAAGATTGTCTAGCGGGATTTTAACGCTATTGGGCCATTGCTCAGCTAACGCGGGGTCCAATTGGTCTTGCCACCATTGGTCAGACTCTAGCGTTAATACGATGTCAGGCTGGTGCTGTTTGATCATATCGATTAGCGGTTGAACTTGCCGATTAGGCGTCAGCACGTTAGCAATCAGCAGGGTAATGGTTTTATCTTCGTCGTTACTTTTTGCTGTTTTAACCTGTATAGGCCATAGGCGAGTAAAAGGCATAATGTAGTAGCCTTGGATCAGAAAAGTGATGCCTGACGCAAGTAGTGCTACCCATTGCCATGGGCCAGCCTCGACCAGTATTGCCGTTGCAATGAAGGTGACTAACGCTAGGCTAATAATCTGTAGGCGTGGAAACTCAAAACTGCGAACCCACCACCAATGTAATTCTATGCGCGCCATCAGTGTCGCTATTAATAACACGATGGCTATGCTTCCTAGCAAAATACCCAGCATGGTCTATCACCCTTAATGAATATCAAGAATATTAAAATACCCAGCCTAGCGGTATAAGGATTATAAAGATAGAAATGCGCTATAAATGACGATCTCTATCCCGTTGAGCGGCTCAGGGCGCATTCGCTCGTGGTGTAAAATAGCTTGCAATTCAGTGATGAAAGCGTAAAATACGCATCCGTTGCTTAGCTAGCGCCATCTGTTTCAGCGCGCAATAGGACCATAGCTCAGTTGGTTAGAGCGCCACGTTGACATCGTGGAGGTCGGCGGTTCAAATCCGCCTGGTCCTACCATTCGCTAGCCAGTCCCAATTTCTAGGACCATAGCTCAGTTGGTTAGAGTGCCACGTTGACATCGTGGAGGTCGGCGGTTCAAATCCGCCTGGTCCTACCATTCGCTAGCCAGTCCCAATTTCTAGGACCATAGCTCAGTTGGTTAGAGTGCCACGTTGACATCGTGGAGGTCGGCGGTTCAAATCCGCCTGGTCCTACCAGCTATTATCAAAAGCACCCCGGCATTTATTGCTCGGGGTGCTTTTGTATGGGCGTTGTTAGCGTTTTATTAAGTTTCTAGCGTTCAATTAAGTCGGGCAGCTCTGTCTGACGTATAAAGGTGGCGACTAGCGCTTCAATGCCTGTTTGGTCTTGTGAGGTAAAGCGCGCATGGCGAGGGCTATCCAGGTCAAGAACCCCCCAAAGGGTGCCGTTGACTACAATGGGCACTACCAGCTCGGAGCGTGAGTTGGCATCGCAGGCAATATGGTCAGCCACCGCATGCACATCGTCGACTCGCTGAGTGATTTGCTGGCGTGCAGCGGCACCGCATACGCCTTTGCTGAATGGGATCGGGTGGCAGGCAGGCTGCCCTTGGAACGGGCCCAGGCCCAAGACGTCAGGCTGGCGCTGGAGATAAAAGCCGACCCAGTTAAGGTCGTTAAGCTGCTGCTGAATAAAAGCACACGTTTGGGCGCTGTTGGTGAGCCAGTCGCGCGTATCAAGCAGCGCTTCGAGCTGGCGATTAAGAAGTGGGTAGTCAACGCTGTTTTGCATGAGGCCTCTCTTGCTACTAACGCAACAGGCCGACACTTTTTGCATAGGAGATACCTATGCGTGCCGGCCTGATGTCATCTATTGATTACTAATTCGCGGTTTTACTCGGTCCAGCCAGGTACCGCAGCACCTTTAAATAGCTCTTCCGCTTTTTCAATCACTTCATCACGCTGATAGGCATCGACCAGTTGGCGAATCTCTTCGCGCTCTTCGTCACCGCCACGTACGGCGATCAAGTTAACATACGGAGATTCAGGGCCTTCTTTAATCAAGGCGTCGTCCAGGCTCAAGCCTGCAGGCTGCGCGAAGGTGTTGTTGATGAACGCCATATCGACATCAGGCAGTACGCGAGGAAGCTGGGCCGCCTCAATTTCGCGGAAACGGAAGTCGCGGGGGTTTTCAGCGATATCAATAGGGGTTGATTCCAGAAACTCTGGGTCGTTAAGGGTGATCAGCCCTTCGTTGTGCATCAGGATCAACGCGCGGCCCTCATTAGAAGGATCGTTGGGCAGCGCGATTTGCGCACCGTCAGGTAGATCGTCGATGCTGTCGTATTTTTCTGAGTAAGCGCCGATTGGGTAAACGAAGGTGTAACCCGCAATTGCCAGGTCATAGCCGCGATCTTCTACCATCGACTGCAAGTAGGGCTCGTGCTGGTAGGCGTTGGCATCCAGGCTGCCGTCGGCCAGAGCAGCATTGGGCGTGACGTAATCAGTGAACTCAATGATTTCGACATCCAGATCATACTCTTCTTTGGCAATGCGCGCTGCCACTTCCATTACTTCCGTTTCAGGGCCGGCAACGGTACCCATCTTGATGCTGCGCGTTTCAGCGTTAGCGACGTTAACCGCAAGGGCTAAGGCGGTAAGACTACCAATAATGAGTTTTTGCATGAGGTCTCTCCAGTAACGTTGTACGTAATGGTTCAATGATGCGGTAATAAGAAGCAGTTGTCTAATGCGTTTTGGTTATATTGGATTATTCCGTTGGGCGCTTTTATTTACGATCACTCTTGCGCACCAAGTAGTCACCCAGGCTTTGGAAGCCTTGCACCATAACAACCAGAATTACTACCGTAATCAGCATGATGGTGGGGTTGAAGCGGTTGTAGCCGTAGCGAATGCCCAAGTCGCCTAGGCCGCCGCCGCCGACGGCACCCGCCATGGCGGAGTAACTGACCAGCGTGACGGCGGTAATCGTTAAGCCAGTCATGATTCCGCCCCGGGCTTCTGGGATCAGTACTTTGCAAATGATCTGCCACGGCGTTGCCCCCATGGCTTGGGCGGCTTCAATTAATCCTGGCGAAATCTCATTCAGCGCTGCTTCTACCAGCCGAGCAACAAACGGAATGGCAGCAATAGTAAGCGGCACTGACGCGGCGTTAATACCAATTGAGGTGCCTACCAACATGCGCGTAAAAGGAATGATGGCCACCATCAAAATAATGAACGGAATAGAGCGGCCAATGTTGGTAATAATGCTCAGCAATTGATTGAGCACCGGCTTCGCCAATATTTGGCGTGGGCGGGTGACATACAGCATAACGCCAAGCGGTAGGCCCACTAAGGTAGAAATAAGCCCTGAAACGGCCACCATATAAAGGGTATCCAGCGTGGCCTGTAAAATAAGATCAATCATTGCGCTGGACATGGCCGAGTACCTCTACCTGTAGTTGATGAGATTCAAGATAGGTCATGGCTTGCTGAGTTTGCGTCGGCGTGCCCAGCAGCTCAGCGATCATCAGGCCCAGTGTGCGTTCCTGGATCGACTCTACCTTGGCTTGCAAAATGCTGACATCGACCCCGCACTCGCGAGCCAGGCGCGAAATCAGCGGTGTGGAAACCGCGTCGCCAGAAAACGTTAGGCGTACCACCGGATGTGTATTATCGCCAGGGGTATCAACGAGTCTTTCTATCAGCTCTTTAGGCGGCGTTAGCTGAAGAAAGTCATTGAGAAACTCACGGCCAAGCTGGGTGCGAGGGGCGGTGAAGAAGTCACCAACTTCTGAGTCTTCTACCAGTTCGCCGTCCGAGATCAGGCTGACCCGGTGGCAAATCGATTTCACCACTTCCATCTCGTGGGTGATCAGTAGAATGGTGATCCCCAATTGATGATTAATGTCACGCAGCAGTTCTAATATAGAGCTGGTGGTCTGTGGATCCAACGCGGAGGTGGCCTCATCGCACAGTAATACCTGCGGCTTGCTGGCCAGTGCCCGAGCAATCGCGACGCGCTGTTTCTGGCCGCCTGAAAGCTGGGCGGGATACTGATCCGCTTTATCTGCCAGGCCAACCATTTCCAGCAGTGGAATAACGCGTTCGCGAACGGTATGGCGTTTTTGTCCCATCAGCTCAAGCGGTAGGGCAACATTATCGAAGACCGAGCGCGTGGTTAGCAGATTGAAATGCTGAAAAATCATTCCGATGCGGTGACGTGCCCGGTTAAGGGCTGCGTTACTCAGGCTTGTCATTTCCTGGCCATCCACTGTCACGGTGCCACTAGTGGGGCGCTCTAGCAGGTTAACGCAGCGAATTAGCGTTGATTTCCCCGCGCCAGACAGGCCAATGACGCCGTGAATGGTGCCTTTGGGAACGATGAGGTTGGCTTCTTTAAGCGCATGGATGGCATTGGAGCCGTTGCCTTTGTTGTTGCTGAAATAGGTTTTACTGACGTTGCTAAGTTCAATCATAGCGTCTGCCTTAACGGTAGGCCGAAGACGGAGTGCGGGATGCAAGCATTGGGCGGGTCAGTATAGGGCGGGTCAGCAGCGAATGAGAAACAAAAAAGGCCACCCTAATGGGCGGCCATCAACGCTGGACACACCCTTTTAGCTGCACTTCACCGAGTTAGAAACTTGGTGGACGCCCGCAATCTGGGTACAAATCGGCGTCATTACATTTGCGGCAAAAGCTTAGAGATAGGTGGGTGTTTTGTCAATTATAGCCGTCTGATTTTATGTTTTAGGAGCTTGAAATAGTCTTTTAGAAATGAGTGTTTAGGTTTTTAGAGCTGCCAGCAGGCTTATAGGGGCGTGTTCGACGAGAGAAAAACACGCTAACGCACGACCATATAAAAACGAGTGACGTAGAATAGAGGGCATCAAGCTTCATGCTCTTATGGAAATCACCATAAGAGTGCACACATAGGGGACGGCAGTAGTAAGCTTGCGCCCATGATTTTGGTTATTTTACCTCCCCGCTTTTAATACTTAGTTTTTTAAAGCTTAGTTTTTACCCATTAGGAGAATGAGCCATATGTTTACGGGCATTGTGCAAGGGGTCGCCAAGGTAGTAGCGGTGCGTGAGCTGGATGATTTTCGCGTACATGTTGTGGAAATGCCGCCAGCCATGCGCGAGGGGCTTGAGATTGGTGCATCTGTTGCCCATAACGGCGTTTGCTTAACGGTGACGGCCATCGATGGTGATAGCGTTAGTTTTGATTTGATGCGTGAAACGCTGAGATTGACTAATCTTGGTGCAATTGTGCCAGGGCAATGCGTCAATATTGAGCGTGCGGCGCGTTTTGGCGATGAGATTGGTGGGCATTCTATGTCGGGGCACATTATTTCCATGGCAGAGGTAGTGGCCATTGAAGAGGCGCCCAATAACCGTCGATTATGGTTTTCCCTGCCGGAAAGGCTTGGCCGATTTGTGTTCGAGAAAGGCTATATCGGGGTGGACGGTATCAGTTTGACTATCGGTGATGTACGTCAAAGCGATAGCGGAAGCGTAGAGTTTAGCGTCAATTTAATCCCTGAAACCTTGTCGCGCACTACGCTTCAGGATCGAGCGCCGGGGGATCACGTCAATATTGAAATTGATCCGCAAACCCAGGTGATTGTTGAAACGGTAGAGCGCGTGCTCTCTCAAAAAAGCGGACGCAGCAGTACTCTTTAGCTTAATCCGCTCTTGAATTGACCGATCGGTTAGGTTGTGGCCTGAAGATTGCTTGGTATTCAGCGGCGGGGCTGCTCTCGCTTACATGGGTCGCCATGCTGAAGCGCTCGCATCACGGTGAGCGTTTCGGTAGTATGTGCGGCTTTTCTCAGCACCAGAACGCGTGCGCGTGCTGCGTTATCGCTAAGGATAAGAAAATTCATGAAACTTCTGGATAGTTATTTCAAGCTCACTGAGCACAAAACTAATGTGAAAACAGAAGTTATCGCCGGGATCACTACGTTCCTGACGATGGCCTACATTATTTTTGTTAACCCGAGCATCCTGTCTGAAGCGGGCATGGACTACGGTGCGGTATTTGTGGCGACGTGCATAGCCGCAGCGATTGGCTGTTTCGTGATGGGCCTATGGGCCAATTATCCAATCGCCCAAGCACCAGGCATGGGGTTGAATGCCTTTTTCACCTACGGTGTTGTATTGGGTATGGGGTATACATGGGAAGCGGCACTCGGCGCCGTCTTCTTCTCTGGTCTCTCTTTCTTCCTGTTAAGCATTTTTAGAATTCGTGAATGGATTATTAACTCTATTCCCATGACATTGCGACTCGGGATCGCTGCTGGTATCGGTCTTTTCTTGGCGATGATTGCGCTGAAAAATGCCGGTATTGTGGTTGCTAATCCCGCTACCTTTGTTTCTTTAGGTGATCTATCTCAGCCGCCCGCCTTATATGCGCTAATGGGCTTCTTTGTGATTACCGCGCTTTCTTACCTGCGCGTCACCGGTGCGGTCATGATCGGTATTTTGGGCGTGACAGTGGTTGCCATGGTGCTGGGCCATAATGAGTACGGCGGTCTAATGTCGATGCCTCCCTCGATTGCGCCTACATTTATGGCGATGGATTTAATGGGCGCGCTAGATGTAGCGATGCTCAGCGTCATTTTTGCCTTCTTGTTTGTTGATCTGTTTGATACCTCGGGCACGTTGGTGGGCGTTGCTCATCGGGGCAAACTACTGGATAAAGATGGCAAGCTGCCGCGCCTTGGCCGTGCCATGATGGCTGACAGTACCGCGTCAATGGCGGGTGCTGCATTGGGTACTTCCACTACCACTAGCTATATTGAATCAACAGCGGGCATCGCATCCGGTGGCCGGACTGGTTTGACGGCGGTAGTCGTGGGCGGCCTATTCCTGATCAGCCTATTCTTCGCACCGTTGGCGGGCTCCATTCCGGCCTACGCTACCGCTGGTGCGCTGCTGTATGTAGCGGTATTAATGACGGGTAGCCTGGCGCATGCTAATTGGGAAGATCCAACGGATGCTGCGCCGGTACTGATTGCTGCTTTGGCAATGCCGCTGACGTTCTCGATTGCCGAAGGAATTGCACTCGGTTTCATCAGCTACGTAGCGATCAAAACGTTATCAGGCCGATTTAGCGACTTGAATCCGGCCGTTATTATTTTGGCGCTCCTGTTTGCGGTAAGGTATCTCTTCTTGGTTTGATCGGCCTTTTCCGCTTTCTAACTACTTAATTTTACTACTCAATGAGAGACGCGATGAGCATCTACGGCGACTACATTAAGTCCGTTATTCGCACGGTTCCAGATTGGCCTGAGAAAGGCGTGAATTTTCGCGACATCACTCCTTTGCTACAAAATAGCGCGGCCTTTCGCAAGCTGATTGATAGCTTCGTCCATCGCTATCAGGAAATGAACCTGGATGCTATCGCGGCAATCGATGCGCGCGGTTTCATTATTGGCGCACCGCTCGCTTATGAGCTGGGGTGTAGCTTTGTGCCAGTGCGTAAGAAGGGCAAGCTACCGTTTAAAACCATCAGCGAGACTTATACGCTGGAGTACGGTCATTCGGAAGTTGAGCTGCACTCCGATGCTTTCCAGAAAGATGACCGTATTCTGCTGATGGATGATTTGATTGCCACCGGTGGCACTATGCTGGCAGCCGCTAACCTTATCCAGCGCAGCGGTGGTCACGTAGTGGAAACGGCTACGATTATTGATCTTCCCGAGCTAGGTGGGTCACAGAAAATTCGCGATGCGGGTTACAGCGTATTCGCAGTTTGTTCCTTCAACGAAGACGAGTAGCCCCCAATGAGCAGCGATCGTTATCACCAACACTTCACTGTCTCCTGGGATCAGCTTCACCGTGATGTGCGTACGCTTTGTCATCAGATGATCGAGCGTGATTTTAAGGGCATTGTGGCGATTACCCGCGGCGGTTTAATTCCGGCCGCACTAATCGCCCGTGAGCTTAATATCCGTCTGATTGATACGGTGTGTATTAAGAGCTACGACCATATGGATCAGGGTGGCCTGGATATTATGAAGGGTGTCGACCATGACGGTGATGGCTGGCTACTCGTCGATGATTTAGTCGATACTGGCAAAACTGCACGCGCAGTACGCAAAATGTTGCCTAAGGCACACTTTGTGACCATTTATGCCAAGCCGGACGGTCGTCCATTGGTGGATCAATACCTAACGGAAGTAGCGCAGCAGTGCTGGATCCAGTTTCCTTGGGATATGGGTGTTGCTTACGTTGAACCACTCGTCGATCAAATGAAGAGGTAATGATGGCCAATCCACTTCCTGACGATTGGAGTCAGTGGCTAGGTGATGAGTTTAAGGCTGACTATATGCTCGCGCTAAAGGAGTTTTTGGCGCAGCAAAAGGCGGCTAAAAAAACCATTTACCCCCACTCAGCGCAATGGTTTCGTGCCTTTGAGTTAACCCCTCTGCATGAAGTGAAAGTCGTTATTTTGGGGCAAGATCCTTACCACGGCCCCAACCAAGCTCATGGCTTGAGTTTCTCCGTACGGCCCGGTGTACAGGTGCCGCCTTCGCTAGCTAACATCTACAAAGAGTTGGCCAGCGATGTCGGCTTTAAACCGGTGCAGCATGGTAACTTGGATAGTTGGGCAAAGCAGGGCGTCCTGTTATTAAACACCTCGTTAACGGTTGAACAAGGGAATGCTGGTTCTCATCGCGGCAAGGGGTGGGAGGTATTCACTGACCGCGCCATTGAAGCCGTTAGCCAGCATGCGTCGCCATGTGTGTTTTTGTTATGGGGAAGTCAGGCACGCCAGAAGAAAGCGTTAATTGACCAGAGTCGCCATTTGGTGCTTGAAGCCCCGCACCCGTCGCCGCTCTCTGCGCATCGAGGGTTTTTTGGCACCCGGCACTTTTCGCAAGCAAATCAATTCCTGCAAGCGCAGGGGCGCACGCCTATCGAATGGCAATTGCCGGAAACCCCTTAACCTCCTATTAGGTTGCGGGTAGAATGTGCGCAATTTTGCGTCTAGTGACATACCCAGATTGTCATTTTGAATCCCCAGCTGTGAGGAAGTCCCATGAGTGTTTACGCCATTAACCATCCGCTTGTTCAACATAAGCTGGGACTGATGCGCGAAGTTGATCTGAGCACTAAGAGCTTTCGTGAGCTGGCAGGTGAAGTCGCTAAGCTATTGACCTATGAAGCAACCAAAGGTCTTGAGCTGGAAGATCACGAAATCCAAGGATGGAACGGCGAGCCGATTGCAACACGACGGCTTAAGGGTAAAAAAGTTACCGTGGTACCGATTTTGCGCGCAGGCTTGGGTATGTTAGAAGGTGTAACAGACTTAATTCCCAGTGCTAGAGTCAGTGTTGTTGGTCTTTACCGCGACGAAGAGACGCTTGAGCCAGTCCCGTATTTCGCCAAATTCGCTAACGATATCGAAGAGCGTATGGCAATCGTGATTGACCCTATGCTGGCCACCGGTGGTTCAATGGTGGCTACGTTGGACATGCTGCGTGAGCGTGGCTGTGTGCATATGAAGGTGATTGTGCTTGTCGCTGCCCCTGAAGGCATCAAACGGGTGCAGGAAGCATATCCCGATATCGAAATTTACACTGCTTCGGTCGATGAGCGGCTCGATGAAAATGGCTATATCGTCCCTGGACTAGGTGACGCAGGCGATAAGATTTTCGGAACGCGCTAAGCGCCTTTTTTAAATTAGCCCCTCACGCTTCGCGTTAGGGGCATTTTTTTGCATATCTACTCTCTAATAATCACTAGGAATTCTCTAATGCGTGAAGCTACCAGCCAGGCAGAGTCGTGGCCAAAAGTAGTATTAACCGGTGCACAAATGCTGTTTGTGGCTTTTGGTGCCTTGGTATTAGTACCGCTTTTAACCGGACTTGACCCGAGTGTCGCACTGTTTACTGCTGGGGCTGGCACGTTGATATTTCATGCAGTGACGAAGCAAAGTGTGCCCGTTTTTTTGGCCTCTTCGTTTGCTTTTATCGCGCCTATTCAAGGGTCGGTAGCAAGCTTCGGTGTGCCGGCCACGATGGGCGGTCTGATGGCCTCAGGGCTGGTATATGTCGCGATCTCACAAGCGGTGCGATTAAAAGGTACCGCTTGGCTGCACCGCTTACTCCCTGCCGTGGTGGTCGGGCCGGTAATCATGGTCATTGGCTTAGCGCTGGCGCCTGTGGCAGTCAGCATGGCAACAGGTGAAACCAGTGACAACATCGGCTATGGTCCGGCCATTTTTCTCTCAATGACCAGCTTATTGGTGACTTTGTTGCTGGCCGTTTTTGGCCGCGGCCTGCTCCGCCTAGTGCCGATTATGGGGGGTATCGTCACGGGCTATTGTTTGGCGTTGTTAATGGGGTTAGTAGATTTTACCCCGGTACGCGAAGCGGCGTGGTTTTCGGTGCCCAGCTTTACCGCACCCAGTTTTCACTGGGCCGCTATTCTATTTATGATCCCGGTCGCTATCGCCCCGACGGTAGAGCACATTGGTGACATGGTTGCTATTGGCTCGGTGACCCGAAAAAACTATTTGGAAAAGCCCGGCCTGCATCGCACCCTGTTAGGCGATGGGTTGGCGACCAGTGTGGCAGCGCTATTTGGCGGCCCCCCGAATACAACCTACTCGGAAGTCACGGGGGCGGTAACGCTGACTCGGGCGTTTAACCCCAAGTACATGATTGTTGCTGCGATTTTTGCCATTGTGCTGGCGTTTGTGTCCAAGCTTGGTGCGCTGCTGCAGACTATACCCGGCCCGGTCATGGGGGGAATTATGACATTGCTGTTTGGTTCTATTGCGGTCGTGGGTATGAACACGCTAGTGCGAGCAGGGCAGTCGCTGACGGCACCTCGCAACTTAGTAGTGGTCTCGCTCATACTGGTATTCGGAATAGGTGGTATGCAGTTCGGGAGCGGTCAATTTACCCTGCAAGGTGTGAGCTTGGCTGCACTGGTAGGTATTGCGTTGAACTGGCTATTACCCAAGGCGCAAGAGGGCGAGTAAAGTCATCCACTTTAACGCTGTGAGCATCGTATGAATGGCAAGTAGGGGGGTAGGCTGTATGAGTAACGAACTAACCGCATCCTTCCCCATTCTAGGGATTGCTGCCTGGAGCGGTACCGGCAAAACGACACTGTTAGAGAAGCTGCTGCCTCTATTAGCTGCGTATGGTTTGAAAGTAGCCGTGATTAAGCATGCTCATCACTCGTTTGAAGTCGACCAGCCTGGAAAGGATAGCTATAAACTGCGTAGTGCGGGCGCGGCCCCTGTTCTAGTCGCTTCACGGCAACGATTTGCGCTGATGCAGGAAACGCCCGACCAGGAAGAACCCGATTTAGCCAGGTTAATAACCATGATGGTGCCGCACCATCCCGACCTAGTGATTGTCGAAGGCTTTAAAGCTTGGCCGATCCCTAAGCTGGTGCTTTATCGCGATGGCGTAGGGGACTCGGCAATTTTGACCGACCCATGGGTCGAGGCGGTTGCATTAAGCGCGCCATCGCCAATTGATTTAACTTCTTGCGTAGCGCAGTTAAATCTTGATGACAGCGACGCAATCGCGCGCTGGATAGTGACCTGGATAAACGCAAAAAACCAAACTGTGGCTTCAAAAAAGGAAAGGTGACCAACATGCATCTAACCCACCTCAATACCCGGGGCGAAGCCAACATGGTGGATGTCGGCGATAAACAAGAAACGCGCCGCGAAGCCGTCGCCTCGGGGCGCATTGTAATGCTGCCTGAAACGCTGACATTGCTCAGCGAAGGAGGATTGCCGAAAGGAGATGTCCTCGCCACCGCCCGTATCGCGGGCATTCAGGCTGCAAAACGCACTCATGAATTGATTCCACTCTGCCATGCATTGGCGCTATCAAAAGTGTCGGTTGAATTCGAGATCGACATGGCCGAGTCCTGTGTGCATGTAACGTCGCTGTGTCGTTTAAATGGTCGCACCGGTGTTGAGATGGAGGCGCTTACAGCCGTTTCAGTCGCCTGCTTAACCCTCTACGATATGTGCAAAGCGGTCGATAAGGGCATGCATATTGAAGCGATCCAGCTCGACAGCAAGCAGGGCGGCCAACGCGGGGATTATCAGCGTGTGAATAGGCAGTCGCCTATCGTGACGGGCGAAGGTACCTCAGGAGAAGTAAGCCTGGGTGAGCGCTGTCCTTCCCCCTGCGTGCGGGTTAAATTTCTGGCTGAACTGCGCGAGCGGGTAGGAGAAAGCGAGGCGACTGTCGGGCTGGACCAGCTTGCTAGCCGCGATATCAGTGGTTTAAAAGCAGCGCTGGCCGAGCGCGATGATCGGTTTAAACTGCTTACTGATCAGCGCACGTTATGTGCCATTAATCAGGTAATGGCAAACGATGATGCGCTAGTAACCAATGATGACGAAGTGGCGTTTTTCCCACCGGTCACAGGGGGTTAACGTTGGATATTAAAGTAGCGGTGCAAGCAGCGCCATTCTCGATGGACTACGGCTATAGCGATGCATTAATCGGGCGCAGCGATATTGGCGCGGTGGTGAGCTTTACCGGACTGGTGCGTGATTTCAACGAGACGCCCGATGTTACGGGGTTAACACTGGAGCATTACCCCGGTATGACCGAGCGCACGCTAACGGAGATTGGCGAGCAGGCTTGGCAGCGTTGGTCGCTACAAGCGGTGCGGATAATTCATCGCGTTGGTTATCTGGGCCCTGGCGACCCCATCGTGCGGGTGCTTGTAGCTAGCGCTCACCGCCGAGAGGCATTTGAAGCCTGCGATTTTATTATGGATTTTTTAAAAACCCAGGCGCCATTTTGGAAGAAAGAGCACTCCACTCAGGGAGAATATTGGGTCAAAGAACGCCACTCTGACCAACAAGACGCGGCACGCTGGGAGTGAGCTTGCCACGTCTTGCTGTTCGGCAATGATGCACCACTAACGATTGGCAGCATTTTCCAGGGTAAGGGCTTCTGGCATTTCGGCGGCCATAATCTGAAGATGCACATCGGGCAGGTGCTGCATATGCTCCGCCAGCCAGTGTACCAAGCGAGGCTGCAATGCTTGGCGAAGGTCGGCCAGTGTGTCGGCGGCAATCTCATCAAGCTGATCATCCAGCCAATCACTAAAACTATCTTCATCCAGCGGGCTGGCACCCGTCGCATCCAGCATCAAACGTCCAATGCGAGCCCAGCCCGTATCAGTCGCGGTCACCGGCAGTGCTAGGTACAAACTGCCACGACGTGCCGTCCCGGCGTCTTTTACTTCCAACCCTGGGTGAGGAACCACGCTGTTTTGGCTGACGATGCAGGGCGGCTGGGGATAGCGAGCCTCGCAGCGCAGCCCTTGGTTATCAAAGCTGATTAAATCGCCATTAACTGGCGACAACGGCGCACTGATCCCTAATTGACGGGCAATTGCCTGATGCGCCTGCTGATGCCTTGCTTCGCCGTGGACAGGCATCAGGTGCTTCGGCTTAACCCATTGATAGAGTTTGATTAACTCATCGTGAGCGGGGTGCCCAGTAGCATGTAACTCGGGATGGTTGATTTCGTCGTAAATACGAACACCTAACTGCGCTAAACGTTTTTTTAGCTGTTCAATAGGGCGTTCGTTGCCTGGAATGGCTTTAGCCGAGAAGATAACATTATCGCCGGTCTGAAGATCCACAAAGGGGTGGCGGCCCTGAGCAAGACGCTGAAGCGCGGCACGGGCCTCACCCTGGCTGCCGGTGGCGATAATGACCACTTCATCCGGGGGGAGATAACCCAGATCGTGATTGGGTACCAGCGGCGGTAAGTCATCCATATAGCCAAGCCCACGCGCAACGCTAACCATTCGCTCCATTGAGCGCCCCATTAAGCTGATGCGACGGCCACACTGATGCGCTGCGCGCCCGATAGCTAATACCCGCGCAAGGTTACTGGCAAAGCAAGATACCACCACACGGCCCTGGCAGTTGGCGAGGGCTTTTACCAATGCTCTTGCCACATCACCTTCGCTGCCGGAGTGGCCTGGCATGGGGGCATTGGTGGAATCGCCGACCACTAAATCGACCGGGGCCAGCGCTCTAAACTGTGCCGCGCTTACCGGTGAACCGATAAGCGGCTCAGGATCAAGTTTCCAGTCACCAGTATGTAAAACGCGATAACCACCAGCCATCATCATAATGGCACAGCTTTCGGGTATTGAATGCGTCAACGACAAGTAGCGCAGCGTAAACGGCCCGCTTTCAAGTGCCTCACCTAGTTCGATGACATGAATCGCAGCGCTGCTAAGTTGATGTTCAGCAAATTTAAGGCGTAACAGCCCCGCGGCTAATGGCGTGGCATAAATAGGACAATTCCACATCGGCCAGAGCCAAGCGACGGCGCCAATGTGGTCTTCATGGCCGTGGGTAACAAATAGTGCTTTCGGGACTATCCCTAATGCTTTTGGTGTATCAAGATTAGGCACTTGTAGCGGTGAGTTGGGGAGATCCTGGCGAATCATCATGCCGCAGTCGACGACAATCCAGTGATCATCGTAGCCGTAGAGCGTTAGATTCATGCCAATCTCACCGCATCCCCCCAGCGGCAACATGCGCAGCGGAGGACGACGACGGGGACGAATTTGAACGCGTGAAGAGTGCATCAGTTATGAAAAGCCTAAAAAGTAGTGACTCAACTATACGGGAAGGCAGGGGCGGCTAACAATCATCCTTGGCCTTCCGATACACTATGCAACCTAAGCCGTTGGTTTATCATAATTACCTTAGAAATAGGTCAAGAGTCGCTCACATGTCCCATTATTATCGTTTAGTTGTGTCCTGCCCTGATCGGGTAGGTATTGTGGCCCGAGTATCAAGCTTTATTGCTAAGCAAGGGGGGTCTATCACTGAAGCCAGCCAGCATTCTGATTTAGAAACGGGCTGTTTTTTTATGCGTTACGAAATCTTGGCGGATTCAGTGGGGATGTCGGTAGAAGCGCTACGTTCAGCGTTCGAGCCGGTGGCAATCGAATTCGATATGCAGTGGTCATTGGTGGATACGCAGCAGCGCCGCCGGGTGGTATTGATGGTCTCTAGAGAGTCACACTGCTTGGTAGATTTGCTTTATCGCTGGCAGGCGGGTGAGTTGGATTGCGATATTGTTGGCGTCATTTCCAACCATGACGATATGCGTTCATTGACCGAATGGTACGGCATTCCTTATCACTATGTGCCAGTCGACCCCGATAACAAGCAAGTGTCATTTGCCAAGGTGCAAGCAGAAATCGATAGTGCGCGCGCTGATTGCGTCGTGCTGGCGCGTTATATGCAAATTCTGCCGCCTGACCTGTGCGCACTCTATGCAGGGCGGGTGATTAATATACACCACAGTTTCTTACCCTCTTTCGCTGGGGCGAAGCCCTACCACCAGGCATATCAGCGCGGTGTGAAGCTGATTGGCGCCACCTGCCACTATGTTACCGAGGAACTCGACGCGGGCCCGATTATCGAACAGGATATTCATCGCGTTAGCCACTGCCATACCCCAACCGATCTAGTCCGCTTTGGGCGTGATGTTGAAAAAGCCGTTCTCGCACGCGGTTTACGCTGGCATCTTGAGGATCGGGTTTTAGTGCATGGCAACAAGACCGTGGTGTTTAGCTAACGCTCGATAATGTGAGAAGCCGCTATGTCGTTCGCACAAAGTGTACTGGCGCCCTGGGCGCTGATATTCACCTCGCTACTCTCGTTAGGCGTAGTGGTGTGGGCTCTTTGGCGGCGGCCCTGGCAAGCGCTACTGGAAGACACTGCTCTTCAGCACCGTTGGTTAGGCGCAACGCTGGCAGTGGTGCTGATGTGGCAGCTACGCGCTCAGGCGGTCGACTGGCTAACGCTGCATCTCGTCTTTACGGTATTGATGACACTCGTGTTTAAAGCGCCATTAGCGCTGATCAGCAATGTACTCATTAATGTGGCAATGGTAGTTATCGGCCGCAATGAGTGGACGCTGCTGGGGGCAAATGTACTGGTAACGGGCATTGTTCCGGCTGCCATTATTGGCACAGTGTGGCGGCTGGTAGATCGCCGCCTGCCGGATAACCTGATGGTGTTTCTATTTGCCTGCGGGTTTTTTGGGGCGGCGTTGGCAACATTAGGTGCTGGGCTGGCTGCCGTGCTGCTGATTATCGTGGCAGGCACAGACCCTAACGCTATCTATCTTGCCCAGGAGTATGCACGCTTCTTACCTCTACTAATGCCTTCAGAGGCGTTTATTACCGGGATGCTGCTGAGTATTCTGCTGGTCTATCATCCTAACTGGGTGGCCACCTTTAATGACCACCGCTATATCGACATGCAGTAATGACGGTGGTTAGCCCAGTGCTTGGCCATTACCGCCACGAATAACGCCAACGCCGACACCTTCGATGTCGAGTGACTGTGAACGCAGATCGATTTCAATCGGCGCAAAGTCTGCATTTTCCGCAAATAGCGTTACTTGGTGGCCCTGACGTTTGAAGCGCTTAACGGTTACTTCATCATCCAGGCGCGCAACTACAATCTGGCCATCTCGTACCCGCTCGGTACGGTGAACTGCCAATAAATCACCTTCTAAAATACCAATATCTTTCATCGAAAGGCCCCGCACACGCAGCAGATAATCGGCTTTAGGAGTGAAGTACTCGGCTGGCAAAGGGCAGTAACGGTCAATATGCTCAGCCGCTAGGATAGGGCTCCCGGCGGCTACTTCGCCAATCACTGGCAGGCCAGCAGGCGAGGCTTCAATATTGGCAGCGGGTAACGCGCTTGCGGTGCTGTCTACTAACTCCTGGGGCTCTTGATTGGGTAGGCGAATACCGCGTGAAGTATTGCGAATAATGCGAATAGCGCCTTTACGCTCGAGCGCGCGCAGGTGCTCTTCCGCGGCGTTAGGTGAGCGGAACCCCAGTGCTTTCGCAATTTCAGCACGGGTCGGAGGGTAGCCAAATTCGCCCATGGTCTTAACAATAAAATCAAATACGTGCTGTTGGCGAGCGGTTAGCGGACGCGACATACCAGACTCCAAAAATAGTGAATAGACAGTAACAAATTAAATGTCGACTTAATCGATAAGTGGTTAAGTATACAGTATGTTCCTCTGTCCAGTACATGTCTTGTCAACCCCCTCTCTAGAAAGGCCCCCGAATTTTTCCTAATCGTTTTAAACTAAGCTTCTACTCATATAGACAGCCATATTTCATCAGAAAATCAAGCGTTGAGCCCACCAGCGATATGGCATAGTATTTTGCTATGTTTTAAACACTCGTTTCCCCGGAGAGCGGCATGGCTCAATCTGATACGGTAACTCGAATACTCGACACCGCGGAAGTGCTGTTTGCTGAGCGAGGTTTTGCTGAAACATCGCTGCGCAACATCACTAGCAAAGCGCGCGTCAATTTAGCGGCGGTGAATTACCATTTTGGTTCCAAAAAAGCCTTAATTCAGGCCGTGTTTTCACGCTATCTGGACCCGTTCACCCAGCGTTTTCATACTGCGCTTGATGAACTTGAAGCCCAGCATGCAGGGCGCGTTATTCCGTTGGAAACGCTACTCGAAACCATGGCGACCACCGTGCTGGCTGTGCCTGCCGAGCGCAACAGTTTAAAGGTGTTTATGCGCTTGCTGGGCCTTGCCTATAGCCAAGCGCAGGGGCATCTTAGGCGTCATATTCAGCAAGAGTATGGTGATGTGTTTACCCGCTTCACCGAGTTAGTGCGTCAAGCCACGCCCGACTTGCCTGACGCGGAACGCTTTTGGCGGCTACACTTTATGCTTGGTACGGTGATTTTTACGCTTTCAGGCCTTGATGCACTGCGCGATATCGCTGAAAAGGATTATCAAGAGCAGGTCACCGTGCGGGATTTGGTTAGGCGGTTGCGCCCAGTAGTGGTGGCTGCCATGAATGCACCGTTGCCCCCAGCACTTGAAGAAGGAAAATATGCGAACGCCCAAGCTCGCTGAGCTTCCCCCTGTAGAGGACATCTGGTTGGAAATCGATACCACACAGCAGCAGCTACGCTGTTGGCGAGGGCCGAAGGTGCTGTATGAGTGTGAGATATCGTCTGGTCTCGCGGGCGTTGGTGAGCACAACGGCAGTGGCAAAACACCCCATGGTTGGCACTATATAAGAGCCGCGATCGGCAACGGGATGCCTGATGATGCGGTATTTCGGGGTCGTCGCTGGACGGGGGAGGCATTCTCTCCTGCGCTAGCTGAAGCATATCCGAAGCGGGATTGGATTTTGACCCGCATCCTGTGGTTATGCGGATTAGAAAAAGGCGTGAACCGTGGTGGTCAGGTCGATTCACAGCGTCGCTATATTTATCTTCATGGCACGCCCCCTGACCAGCCCATGGGGGTTGCTGCATCCCACGGCTGTATTCGTTTACGCAATAGTGATTTGCTCTATATCTTTTCGTTAGCGTTACCAGGAACCCCCGTTTGGCTGCACGGCGGTCGTCAGTCGTTTGACTAATCTGTTTTGACACCGCTAGACGATCGTCTAGAATCACCGCCTCTTTTTTAATGGACCTATCACGATGACTCAACCGTTAGGCCCGGTCATGCTCGACCTTGAAGGCCCGAAATTAACGGCCGCAGAAAAGCGCTTGCTGCTAGAACCGGTGGTAGGGGGCGTTATTCTGTTTGCCCGCAATGTCGAGAACGGCTACCAAGTACGCCAGCTCTGCAGCGATATTCGACGTGTGCGTGCGGACTTATTGCTTGCCGTTGATCAAGAGGGTGGCCGCGTTCAGCGTATTAAAGAAGGGATGACGCGTCTTCCTGCCATGGCTCGCATTGGTGAGTGTTATAGCGCCAACCCTGATGATGGTCTTGCGCTCGCAAAAGATGCTGGCTGGCTATTGGGCATGGAAATGGCCGCCTGCGGTTTGGATCTTAGCTTTGCTCCGGTACTGGATGTCGAAAGCGGCATCTCAAGTGTTATTGGAGACCGAAGTTTTAGCCGCGATCCCCAGCATGTGGCGCAGCTCGGCAGCGCCTTTATTCAAGGGCTCCATGAGGCTGGTATGGCCGCTGTCGGGAAGCACTTCCCCGGTCACGGCGGAGTTGCGGCAGACTCTCACGTTGCGCTGCCGGTGGATGACCGCCCGCTAGAAGTGATTAAACAACGTGACCTGGTGCCCTTTGCCCATTTGGCCGCGCCGTTAGACGGTGTAATGCCTGCGCATGTGATTTACAGTGCTTTCGATACGCGTCCTGCCGGGTTTTCCCCTCATTGGTTGGGTATGCTGCGTGAATCGTTGGGCTTCAAAGGCTGCATCTTTTCTGATGATTTAAGTATGGCGGGCGCCCACGAGGCGGGTGGGCCCAAACAGCGAGCCCAGGCAGCACTAGCGGCTGGTTGCGATATGTTGCTGGTATGCAATGATCGCGCCGCGGCACTTGAGGTGATTGAAGCCTGCCGGGGTATTGAAACCAAACGTCCCGCCAAACTGCGCTACAGCCGTGCACGGCCTGATATCGATGCCCTAAGTGCGTTGGGCAGATGGCGTCGTACCCACGCTAAGTTGGAAGCATTGGCTGATAAACCGAAACCCAATGCTGTGTAAATTCACACGACTGATGTAATTGAAGCTTTTAACCCGCCTGGAGTTTAGATGTCAAAGTTGGATAAAGAAGCCTTAGAGTCATTGGACTCAATGCGTGAATTGATGGATAACGCCGACTGCCTTATTTCTCAGCAAGAGGTAGAGCGGGCACTTGATCGTATGGCGGAAGCGATCACGCGAGATTTAGGCGACAAACTTCCGGTCTTTTACTGCGTTATGAATGGCGGCTTAATCACCACAGGGCATTTACTAACCCGACTGGGCTTTCCGCTTGAAGTGGATTACTTACATGCCACTCGATACCGTAACGAGCTGCGCGGCGGTGAGCTGTTTTGGCGTGTGTCTCCTGAGGTGCCGATGGCGGGGCGCCATGTGGTGATCGTTGACGATATCTTGGACGAAGGCGCCACATTAGCCGCCATTTTGGCTTACTGCGAAGAAGCCCAGGCCGCCAGTGTCACGACGGCTGTACTGGTGGATAAACAGCACAACCGTAAAGCGGTGCCTGGTTTAAAGGCCGACTACTGCAGCTTGGAAGTCGCCGACCGTTATGTGTTTGGTTTTGGGATGGATTACAAAGGCTACTGGCGAAACGCGCCGGGAATTTTTGCCCCTAAAGGAATGTAAGTTAGCCGCAGAATGGATCGTTAGCGGGGCGAAAAGCGCCTCGCTAAACCCGTTTCCGCAATCATCCGCGTTGATATCTCTTCTACCGAGAAGCGCGTCGCATCAATAAAGGGAATGTGCATGGTGCGATAAAGCGACTCCGCTTGCCCTACTTCTTGAAGACACTGATCAATGGAGCTGTAACGGCTATTTGGCCGCCGCTCATTGCGGATCGCTGATAAACGCCGCGGATCAATGGTTAGCCCAAACAGTTTTTGACGATGGGGCGCTAGCGCCTTGGGCAGCTTTAAAATGCCATCTTCGTCTAAATCATCCTCCGTAAGCGGATAGTTGGCCGCTCGAATACCAAACTGAAGTGCCAGATAAAGAGAGGTCGGGGTCTTGCCGCAGCGTGAGACGCCGACCAGAATAATATCTGCTTTATCGTATTGATGAGTGCGTGCTCCGTCATCATTATCCAGCGCAAAGTGCACTGAGTGAATACGGTCCATATAGACGTCATCGCTGCCAATTGAGTGCGTACGCCCAACGCTATAGGAAGAGTGAGTATTAAGTTCCTGTTCCAATGGTTCCAGGAAGGTTGAAAAAATATCGACCTTGAAGCCGGATGCTTGCCGAATGACGTTGCGAATTTGTTGGTCAACAATGGTGTCAATGATGATCGGACGATGCCCGTCGCGGCTGGCTGTCGCTTCGATAATGGCTGCTAGCGCCTGAGCTTTTTCCAGCGTATCGATATAAGGCTTGGTTTGCATATCGATCTCAACATCGCTGAACTGGGCCAGCAGGCTGCGCCCTAAGCTTTCCGCCGTGATCCCGGTGCCATCAGAGATAAAAAAAGCTGTACGTTTCATAGTGACATCCACTGGTGAGTAACTGCGCTATTGTGTGCCGAGCCGTTTGCTAGAGCAACTCGCTATGCGTGCTGGCGAGGGAAGGGGCAAAGTGACTGACTACACAAATGACCTAAAAACCCTTTGTGTTGTAAAAATCCTCCATTCCCTTCGCTATTAGACCAATGGCGAATACATTAGCGCGGTGCTAGGGTGTCTCAATCAATAATCCATGATCCTAAGTCTAAACGGCAATATTAGTGATCGTGTCGATGTCTATGAGCGAGGGGGTTACGTGGAAGAGAACATTCTGTGGTTCGATCAACTGGGCATGTCAGACGTCGAACGCGTGGGTGGTAAAAACGCCTCGTTAGGTGAAATGATTTCCAATCTGTCCAGTGCTGGCGTAACGGTGCCTGGCGGGTTTGCCACGACCGCTCATGCCTACCGCGAGTTTCTCTCCCACGAAGGCCTTAACGAGCGCATTAATGCCACGCTTGCGCGCTTGGATGTGGACGATGTTAAAGCGCTCGCCGAGGCGGGCCGCACTATTCGCCAATGGATTATTGATACGCCGTTGCCGCCTAGCTTTGAGACAGCCCTTCGCGACGCTTACGGCCAGCTACAGCAACAGCATCCTCAGTTAAAAGTGGCTGTACGCAGCTCTGCTACCGCTGAAGATTTACCCGATGCCTCCTTTGCGGGGCAGCAGGAAACTTTTCTCAATATTGAAGGTTTCGACAATATTAAGCGTGCCGTGCACGAAGTATTTGCCTCGCTGTTTAACGATCGCGCTATCTCCTACCGTGTACACCGCGGCTACGCCCATGAAAATGTTGCCTTGTCGGCAGGTGTGCAGAAAATGGTGCGCTCTGAGATCGGTGCGTCGGGCGTTATGTTTACCTTGGATACCGAGTCTGGCTTCCGCGATGCGGTTTTCGTTACTGGCTCCTGGGGCTTGGGCGAAACTGTTGTGCAGGGCGCAGTCAATCCCGATGAGTTCTACGTGCATAAACCGACCCTGGCGGCGGGCCGCCCGGCAGTGCTGCGCCGTAACTTGGGTTCCAAGTTGATCAAGATGGTTTATGGCCAGGATGCCAGCGCCGGTAAATCCGTTGAAACCGTCAATGTGCCCCATCAAGACCGTGGTCGCTTCTGTATTAATGATCAACAGGTGATGGAGCTGGCTCGTCAGGCCATGACGATCGAGCAGCACTACCAGCGCCCCATGGATATTGAGTGGGCGCTAGATGGCGATGATGGTGAGCTGTATATCGTTCAGGCGCGTCCTGAAACGGTCGTCTCCCAGCAGGAAGGCGGCAAGCTTGAACGTTTCCAGCTGCGCGAAAAAGGCCGCACATTAATCACAGGCAGAGCAATTGGCCAGCGCATTGGCCGCGGTACCGTTAAAGTGGTGCTCAGCCCTGACGATATGGACAAGATCCATGATGGCGATATTCTGGTCACCGATATGACTGACCCGGATTGGGAGCCAATAATGAAACGCGCTTCCGCCATCGTCACCAATCGTGGCGGGCGCACTTGCCATGCCGCCATTATTGCCCGTGAATTGGGCATTCCCGCGGTAGTGGGGTGTGGCGACGCAACGACTCAGCTCAAAGAGGGCATCGACGTTACGGTTTCGTGTGCGGAAGGCGATACCGGCAATGTCTACGAAGGGCTGCTGGAGTTTGACTGCAAAGTTTCCAGTGTCGACGCTATGCCGGAAATCCCCTTCAAGATCATGATGAATGTGGGCAATCCTGATCGCGCCTTTGGCTTCGCCAGCCTACCTCATGCGGGGGTAGGCTTGGCGCGTCTGGAGTTTATTATTAACCGCATGATCGGCGTTCACCCTAAAGCACTGTTGGAGTACGACACGCTGCCGGTGGATTTGCAGCAGGTGATCGATTTACGGACGGCCGGTTATGCCGACCCCGTCAGTTTTTACGTCGATAAACTGGTTGAGGGTATTTCGACGCTGGCAGCCGCGTTCCACCCGCAGCGTGTGATCGTGCGGCTGTCAGACTTTAAGTCTAATGAATACGAAAACCTGATTGGCGGTAAGCTCTATGAGCCGGGTGAAGAGAACCCGATGCTCGGTTTTAGGGGTGCGTCGCGCTACATTTCTGAAGCGTTCCGGCCCTGCTTTGAACTTGAATGCCGTGCCCTGAAGCGGGTGCGTGAAGAGATGGGTTTCGAGAATGTCGAGATCATGGTGCCCTTCGTGCGTACCACCGACGAAGCGCGAGAGGTGGTAGAGCTGTTGGCCGCCAACGGTTTGGAGCGGGGCGGCCCGACAGGCCTGAAAGTGATTATGATGTGCGAACTGCCAGCTAACGCCCTGCTAGCCGATGAGTTCCTTGAGTACTTTGATGGGTTCTCTATCGGCTCTAACGATTTAACGCAGTTAACATTGGGGTTGGATCGTGATTCGGGCATCGTTGCACATCTGTTCGACGAGCGTAATGGGGCGGTTAAAAAGCTGCTTGCGATGGCGATTCAGGCGTGTAAAGCGAAGGGGAAATACGTCGGCATTTGTGGCCAGGGGCCGTCAGATCATCCCGATTTGGCGAAGTGGTTGATGGAACAAGGGATCGACTCCGTATCACTCAATCCCGATGCGGTCCTGGAAACGTGGTTTATGCTCGCAGGCCAAAAAATTAAATAAGTTTGTTTGCTAAGTTATTCAGTTTGCGCCCGGACATTGAGCCGGGCGTTGCTGTTTTTATAGACTACTCTTTTATGTGTGTTTTTGTATTTAACTTGTCGCGGAGAGCGCTGAAATGTTCACAAAATCAGCTAAGTTTGCGCTACCTGTGCTGCTGGTAACGCCGCTTTATAGTTGGGGGTTTAGCTACGAGACACCCTCCATTGCTCCTGAAAGCGAGTCTGGCTATGAAGAGAAGCCAGGCTGGGAGGCTGAGTCGTTTGCGGTGGCGGCAGCCAACCCGCTCGCAACCGATGCTGGTTATCAAGTATTGAAAGCCGGTGGTAACGCTATTGATGCGGCCATTGCAGTGCAAATGGTACTGAATTTGGTAGAGCCTCAATCTAGCGGTATCGGTGGTGGTGCTTTTCTAATGCATTACGATGGCAGCGAAGTGCGCGCCTATGATGGTCGTGAAACCGCACCGCAGGGAGTCAATGGCGAGCTGTTTTTAGAGAATGGCGAGCCGCTTGTGTTTAACGACGCGGTGGTTAGTGGCCTTTCTGTCGGTGTGCCGGGTACGCTGCGTATGCTTGAAAAAGCCCATGCAGAGCATGGTGAGCTAGCCTGGGAAGAATTGTTTACACCGGCTATTACCCTGGCCGAAGAAGGCTTTGCTGTCAGCAATCGGTTGCATACCAGCCTGACTAGTGACGAGTTTCTGCGCCAAGATCCGTTAGCCAGCCAGTTTTATTATGATAGCGAAGGAGAGGCTATCGCGGTTGGCGAAATACTCAAGAATCCGGCCTTGGCAGAGGTACTACGTCGCGTAGCAAACCAAGGCAGCGCTGCCTTGCACGAAGGTTCCGTGGCGGAAGATATCGTTGAGCGGGTTCAGAATCACCCTGAGCGGCCTGGTAGTTTGTCGGTTGAAGATATGCGTGGCTACGAGGCGCTTGACCGCGAACCTTTATGTACGCCTTGGCAGCAGTGGGAAGTATGCGGCTTTCCGCCTCCCTCGTCGGGCCATCTCACCGTGATGCAGATCTTGGGCATGCTCGACCAACAGCCGCTGCTTGAAGCCCCGTTAGATAACGGCGCTCCAAGCAGCGGGTGGTTGCACCAGTTTCTGGAAGCCTCGCGGCTCGCTTTTGCTGACCGCGGTCGTTATATCGCCGACCCGGATTTTGTCGAAGCACCGGGGGGCGATTGGTCATTGATGCTGGCCCCTGACTACCTTGAGCAACGCAGTGAGCTCATTAAAGAGATGAGCATGGGCGACAGTGCTGAACCGGGCAATCCCGGCGAGCTTGCCGTTAGTTGGGCCAGCCAGCCCGATCAGCCTGAGCATGGCACTAGCCATATCAGTATTGTGGATGAGGAGGGCAATGCGGTGGCCATGACGACCACCATTGAGCAGGCGTTCGGTTCGCGCATTCTCTCGGATGGCGGAACAGGCCTAGCGGGTGGTTTCCTGCTCAATAATGAGCTCACCGATTTTTCATTTGCTCCTGAAGTGGATGGCGACCCGGTGGCGAACCGAGTCGAGCCAGGCAAGCGCCCGCGTTCCAGCATGAGCCCTACGCTGGTATTCGATCAAGAAAGCGGTGAGCTAGTGGCTAGCTTGGGTTCGCCGGGTGGTGCGGCGATCATTCATTATACGGCCCGCACTCTAATCGCGCTGCGTGACTGGGGGCTGAGTGCCCAGGAAGCACTCAATCTTCCCCATGCCATTACGTTGGGCGGCGATGTTTACATCGAAGAGGGGCGTTTTCCTGAGGAAACTATTGAGTCACTAAGGGAGCGCGGCCACACGGTTAGCGAACGGGAGTTGACCAGCGGGCTACAAGCCATTAGGCGGCTAAACGATGGTACGCTGTTTGGTGGCGCTGACCCACGGCGTGAGGGTGTGGTGATGGGCGATTAGGAGCGCTACTGACGAAGCCAGTTGCGCAGTTTCACTAGCATTAGCGCCCCGTCACTTAACTCACGGCGAATCTGAATAAGCTCTGTTAAACGATCTGGGTAGTCGGTGATGATGGCATCGACGCCCAGGTCAATCAACGTCGACATTCTGGCGCGATCATTAACCGTCCAGGCGTGTATTTCGTAGCCGTAAAGCCGTGCCAGGCGAACTTCTCCTTCCGTGATGCGGTTATGGCGTAGGCCGAGTGCATCAAAGCCACGTCGATTGAGTGTGCCGGGCAGAATGAGCTGCGCCAACAAAGTAACGCGTAGTTCTGGCGCCCGGGCATTAATATGCTCGAGTAGAGACGGCGACATGGTCGCCATCCGCATATCCAACAGCGCATTGGGGAAACCGCAGGCGGTATAACCATCAAAGGCGCTTTGTTGGGTTGCCCAGCAGCGGTAGCGAATGTCGCTCTCGGCATTTAAGGTATCAATAACGGCATCGGCTAACGCTTGCTCTTGACCCGGCAAGGGCTTGATATCAATCATTAACCCCGCTTTTCCGCGAACTCTTTCGAGCGCTTCGTCCAGGCCAGGAATGTTCTCGCCTTGAAACGCATCCCCAAACCAACTGCCTACATCGAATTGGCTAAGTTGGTCTCTGGTTAGCTCGCCAAACTCACGGCTGTCGCCAGTTAGCCGTGCCATGCTGCGGTCGTGGTAGAGCATTACCTGCTGATCACTGCTCAAGCGTACGTCAATTTCGATATAGTCAGCACCATCAATCAGTGACTGCTCTAATGCAGAGAGGGTATTTTCAGGAGCCACCATGGAGCTCCCGCGGTGGGCTATCACTGCGACGTTGTCACGAATTTCGAAGCTATTCAGAATCCACCACGCTTGAAGGCCGGCAAAAACAAGCACGCTGAGCTCTACCGCCCAGGCAAGACGCCCTGCGTTCGTATCTTCCGGTGGGGCCGCCGGACGTGGTTCTTGATGCGCCAGCTGCATGTACAAGCAGGCAGAAAGGAGGGCGTTAGTGGCAATACCCAAAAAGGTAATGGTCAGCGTGATGAGTACATAGCCCAACAGGTACGCCAACATCGCCGGTATGAGTACGGCGTTATGCTCAGGCAGCCACCACAGCAAGGGCGTAAATAGCCGGTCGAATAGCAACGTGGCCAGTAACGGCAGGCTGATAATAATCAGTAGCAAGAGCAGCACCGCTGCACCAATCGAACGGCGCCAGCCGCGCGTTAAGCTCACGCTCCGCTTCAGTGCTCGCCAGGGGTTGCAACTTTCCAGGGCCACTAAGGGCAGTGCGAGCAGCCAGCGCAGATAGAGCCATGAGGCCGCCCATATCCAGGCAATGATCAGGGGGAGGGCGCAGCCAATGAAGTACCACAGTGCAGGAGGGCGCACACGCTGAAGGTAGTAAGGGTCTATGTCGCTCAGCCAGAAGTCGTAAAGCCATGTGAGGCCGACCATAAAGGGCGCGAGCAACAATAAGTGTGTGCCTACTTGGAGTATGACAAGGCCCGCCAGGGCGTGCAGCCGACGAGTGCTCAGCCAGAGTGCTTCAAGGGCGAGCCGGTAATGGTTATCGCGCGGTCTGACGGCTACCTGCAGCATGCCTGCCTGCTGCCAGTAAATAATCAGAAAAGCGAACCCAAGCCCTATCAGCATGCCTATCAATCCCAGCGGGCTAAAGAGCAGAGCAATCAATTCATCATTGGTGACGACGGTGCGGTTGAGTTGGGCCAGCAGCCCACGCGTCACCCAGGTGATCGCTGGCAGCAGTAAGGCTGAGGCGAGCAGGGTAAAAAACAGGTGGTAGGCGATCAGAGGGCGAAGATGATCGCGCAGCGTGCGCAGTAAGGCAGAGCCAAGGTAGGTCAAAGGCTGCATCGTCACTAAACGGTAAGAATGATTCACCAGGGTGGCAGTAAGCACCACGCCTGGCAAGTGGACTGTTACCAACTCTTTGGGTGGTAAAAGAAATAGTTAGGAGAGTGGCAGCTCTTGCGCAGCAACAATAATGCCGTTGTTATCTGCATATAACCATTGGCCGGGCTGAAGGGTGACGCCTGCAAAGGTGACGTCGATATCGCGCTGACCTTCACCACGCTTTTCACTCTTGCGGGGATGGCTTCCCAATGCTTGAACGCCAATCGGCAAGGCGGCGAGTATATCCACATCGCGCACGCAGCCGTACATAACAACGCCTGCCCAGCCGTTGGCGACGGCCTGCTCTGCCAGCATATCACCCAGCATGGCGCAGCGATGCGAACCGCCTGCGTCGACCACCAGTACTGCGCCATTACCTGGCTCGGCGACCGCCTGCTTAACCATGGAGTTATCTTCAAAGCATTTAATGGTGCGAATAGGACCGTAAAAGGCTTCAAGACCGCCAAAGTTAGCAAACAGCGGGTCGAGCACGGCGACTTCGGGGTGCGCATCACAGAGATCGGGCGTCACAATTTGCGTTGAATTCGTCATTACACGCTCCTAATGGTAGAGGCTGTTGATATTAAACTGGTGTCCAAAGGCAGTGCAGAAAAAACGCCCCGCCCTGAAGAACAGTGGCGGGGCGTTCGGTCATCGACTCAGAAAATGCAATCTTTTACATTCTCTGCGATGGTGCGAGCATCGGCGATGGGGTGATCAGACTCAAGCGTTAAATTAAGCTTCTTGAGCGATCGGAATCACGTTAGAGGCGATCTTCTGATACTCCTCGATTTCGTGAAAATTCATATAACGATAAATCTCGCCAGCCATGGCGTCAAACTCACCCATGTAACGTTGATACTCTTCAACGCTGGGTAGGCGTCCTTCTACCGCGGCAACAGCCGCCAGTTCCGCAGAGGCAAGGTACACGTTGGCACCATCGCCCAGGCGGTTCGGGAAGTTCCGTGTAGACGTAGACACGACGGTGCTCTTGGCAGCAACGCGGGCCTGGTTACCCATACACAGTGAACATCCCGGCATTTCCATGCGTGCACCGGCACGACCGTAAATACCGTAGTAGCCTTCTTGCGTCAGCTGGTGCTGATCCATTTTCGTTGGTGGTGCCAGCCACAGCCGGGTTTTTAAACTACCGGCAGGCTGCTTTTCAAGCAACTTGCCCGCAGCCCGGAAGTGGCCGATGTTAGTCATGCATGAACCGATAAAGACTTCATCGATTTTCTGGCCAGCTACTTCTGATAGCAGGCGAGCATCGTCCGGGTCGTTCGGGGCACACAGAACCGGCTCTTTAATTTCAGCTAGGTCAATTTCGATAACTTCAGTGTATTCGGCATCTTGGTCGGCACGCATCAAACTCGGGTTAGCCAACCATGCTTCCATACCTTCAATACGGCGGCTAATGGTACGTTCGTCGCCGTAACCGTTGCCCATCATCCACTTTAATAGGGTGATGTTGGATTTCAAGTATTCGGTCACGCTCTCTTCTGACAGCGTAATCGTACAGCCAGCAGCAGAACGCTCGGCAGAGGCATCGGAAAGCTCAAAGGCTTGCTCGACGGTTAGGTCTTCCAAACCTTCAATTTCCAACACGCGGCCTGAAAAGGCGTTTTTCTTGTTGGATTTGTCGACAGTCAACAAGCCCTGCTTGATGGCGTAAAGCGGAATGGCGTGAACCAGATCGCGTAGCGTAACACCCGGCTGGCGCTGGCCTTTAAAGCGAACCAGTACCGATTCCGGCATATCCAGCGGCATGACGCCGGTGGCAGCAGCAAACGCTACCAGGCCTGAACCGGCTGGGAACGAAATGCCCAGCGGGAAGCGGGTGTGCGAGTCGCCGCCGGTGCCAACTGTGTCAGGCAATAGCATGCGGTTCAGCCAGCTGTGAATGATGCCATCGCCGGGGCGTAGTGAAACACCGCCGCGGTTCATGATGAAGTCTGGCAGAGTGTGGTGGGTATCTACGTCGACCGGCTTAGGATAAGCGGCGGTATGGCAGAAAGACTGCATGACCAGATCGGCCTGGAAGCCTAGGCAAGCAAGGTCTTTCAACTCATCGCGTGTCATCGGGCCGGTGGTGTCTTGAGACCCAACGGTGGTCATTTTAGGCTCGCAGTACATGCCCGGACGAACGCCGTCCAAACCACACGCTTTGCCAACCATTTTCTGCGCTAAGGTAAAGCCTTTGCCAGTATCTTTGGGCTGATCGGGTAAGCGGAAAACGTCAGAGGCAGGTAGTCCCAGCGACTCGCGCGCCTTGCCGGTTAGGCCACGGCCAATGATAAGCGGGATACGCCCACCAGCACGAACTTCATCCAGGATCAGCTGCGTTTTAAGCTCAAACGTAGTGATGACATCATCGGTGCCATGCTTGCAGACTTTGCCTTCATAAGGATAAACGTCGATGGCGTCGCCCATGTTCAGGTTGGTGACGTCCATCTCTACCGGCAGGGCGCCTGAGTCTTCCATGGTGTTGAAGAAGATAGGTGCGATTTTGCTACCAAAGCAGAAACCGCCAGCGCGCTTATTGGGGGCGTAAGGAATGTCGTCGCCAAAGAACCAGAGTACGGAGTTAGTCGCTGATTTACGCGATGAGCCAGTGCCCACGACGTCACCAACGTAAACGACCGGAAAGCCTTTTGCTTTAACGTCTTCAATCTGCTTGAGCGGGCCGGTTGTGCCTGGCACAACGGGTTCAATGCCATCACGCTCGTTTTTAAGCATCGCATTAGCGTGCAGCGGTATATCAGGTCGTGACCAGGCATCTGGCGCCGGCGACAAGTCATCCGTGTTGGTTTCGCCGGGTACTTTAAACACGCTGAGAGTGATTTTTTCAGCTAGGGCCGGTTTAGAGAGGAACCATTCAGCCTCCGCCCACGATTGAATAACGTCTTTAGCAACGCTATTGCCGTTCTTGGCGCGTGTTTCGACATCATGGAAGGCATCGAACATCAACAATGTGTGCTTGAGCTGTTCACCTGCTTCACGGGCAAGCTCCTCGTTATCGAGAAGCTCAACCATTGAAACAATGTTGTAGCCGCCCTGCATGGTGCCAAGCAGTTTAACAGCATGCACCTTGTCGATCAGCGGCGAGCTTGTTTCGCCTTTCGCGACTGCAGTTAGAAAACCCGCTTTTACATACGCGGCTTCATCAACACCGGGCGGTACGCGATTGGTGATTAAGTCGAGAATAAACTCCTCTTCACCGGCCGGTGGCGTTTTAAGCAGCTCAACCACTGACGCTACTTGTTCGGCGGTTAGGGGTTTGGGCGGGATGCCCTCAGCAGCACGTTCCTCGACATGTTGGCGGTAAGCTTCAAGCACGTTGGGGCCCTCTCATCTACGTTCTGATTTACTTTATGGTGACGGCCTACACGTAGCACCGTATTGGCTGCGCAGTGTTGGAAAGTGGACCAATCACATAGGACATACGCTTGACAAACAGCATATGGTTGGATGGCTGAGATTCTACGGCAAACTGTCGACAATGTTAAGCTGGCATGGCGTGACGTCTGTTGTACTTTATGTTGATGCCACGATCTAAATGAATCAAAAAGCACCTTTTTATTAGTCGATTGGCTCAAAAACAGGAAAGTTTTTACCTTTTTCTAAGTTAACATAGGTTGGTGCGGGTGTGATTGAGGTTACAGCGGGTTACCATAGACCTCAATTTATTACCTTAGAGGCATCCTACTAATAGTGTGCTTATAAAGTGTGTGGAGCATTTGTGAGCGAATGACTACATTAGTAATAGGCGATGCAAGGTATGTAGATTTGTACCTAACAGGGACTGAGCGTTTTGAGCGCTTATATGTTGTACAATAATGAAACACAAGATTGGTAATGGTGTTATGTCAATACAACCCAGTGCTTTACAAACCAGTACGTTGCAAACTGATAAATTACAAACGAATGCCTTGCAAAGGGCTGACCATGCGTTGAAAGCGGATGATTTGTTGCCTGAGAGCCTGCATCAGTTTCTGGGCTGTGCAACCCCTGGCGCATGGCTGCAGTGGGCGCTCGAAAATCCTGAGACGCTATTAATTGACCACGCGCAATGTGAAAAAAAAGCCGCTTCTACGGCAATGAGTCTGCTCTATCGCTATGTCGATCAGCCGCTGTTGCTCAGCAAAATGTCGCAATTAGCCCGTGAAGAGCTGCTCCATTTCGAGCAGGTAGTCGCACTCATGGAAGCACGCGGCGTTGCTTACCAGCATTTAACAGCATCACGTTACGCTGAAGGGCTTAGGCGACACTTGCGCAGTAATGATCCCGAACGGCTAATTGATATTTTAATCATCGGTGCACTTATTGAAGCACGTAGCTGTGAACGGTTCGCTTGTTTGATTCCGTATTTAGACGAAGAGCTTGCCAAGTTTTATCGCACGCTTGTGAAGTCAGAAGGCCGTCATTTTGAAGACTATTTGTTGCTGGCTCGCCAGCAAACAGCAAGCTCTATTGACGAGCGGATCGCTTTTTTTGTGGCGCGTGAAGCGGAGCTGATTACTTCGCCCGATACGGCTTTTCGTTTTCATAGCGGTGTGCCAGCTTAAGCCGCTTAGCCCGGCAGGATGTTTATCATGCGCGATGCTCGTGAGACAGAACAGTTAACCCTATTCGGCCACTTTTCGCTTACCCAAGGCGAAGATGTATTGACCCACTTTAGTTACGACAAAGTGAAAGCGCTGCTTGTTTATCTTTTGCTGCACCGCCAGCCGGTCAATCGGGCTGCTCTGGCAGAGCTGTTGTGGCCCGACCAAGGGTTGTCATCAGGCAGAACCAACCTGCGCCATGCGCTGCACTGTTTGCGCCAATCGTTAGGTGAGAGCGCCGACCAAGTATTAAGTGTCTCCCGGCAAACGATTGCTTTTCAACTTCCTAATAACTGGCAGGTTGACCTCCATACGCTGCAGCAGCTCTTAGAAGGACCCCGCGATTTAAATACCCTTGAAGCGCTGATGTCTTGTTACCAAGGCGACTTGATTGAAGAGCTGCAACTGACCAACTGTAGCGAATTTCAGCGTTGGTTAGTCCAAGTTCGTAATGAGTGGCGTCAGCGTGTCATTCGTTTTGCTGAACAGGTGCTCGAAGCTCACGCCGATGTACCTGATTCAATTTTGGAAGCGTTGGTCAGCCGCTTTTCAGGCTACGGTCCCTTTCATGAGCGTTTGGTTCGTCAACTCGCCGAACAGAACCAAATGGCTGCTGCCCATGAGCAATACAACAGCTATTTACAGCTGTTAGCGCTGTCGGGTCAGCAGCCTGAGCCAAGCTTTCTGCAGTTAGCCAGCTACTGGTCAGATGGCCACCACGACCCGCGAATGATGAGCCCTCAAGGTGCCTTTTCGCGCGCGCTGGCAGCAGATAGTAAGCCGCTCCGTGAAGATGAAATCGAACTGCGTCAGCTCTCCGTGATGGCTATACGCTTGCATCTAAAAGGGGAGTGGCAAGATCGCGCGGCGACACGCCACTGCCTTACGCTGCAGTTGGAGTTACTACGCTGGTTAGAGCAGCAGTGCCATCACTTAGGCGGCTTTTGGCTTCCAGGTGCTACGGGCGGCTTAGGCTTGGCCTGTTTCGGCACTCATGGCCCCGCGCATCAGTTGGCGGAGCTAGTGGCGCTTTATGAGCATTGTCGTCAGGCCCTTCCCCAAGAGAGCGGGCGCCATTGGGCTGGTGAGGGTGATATACCGCACTTTGAGTTGGCCGCTGGCTTGCACAGCGGTCGTGTGGTGTACCTACCCGAGCGTCAGTTAGCGGATCCGTTAGGGCAAGTCACGCAAATGTCTTTGGAGCTGATGAGCGCAGCAGAAGGTAGTGAACTGGTTATTTCACAAGAAGCCAGTCAGCATATGCCACCCGCGCTTGATCTTCAGCCACGCTTGGTGTCGCGTTTGATCGCCAGTGATGGTCGTGTGCGCTTGCGTGCGCTGGTGCTGGGCCAGAACGAAGGCGGCCGCGATGCACTTCCCCCCAGCTTGGTGGGCCGTGAAACGTCGCTGCGTACCCTGCGCGATGCGCTGGCGCGGGCGGGTATTGGCTTGCGCCAAAGTGTCTTGGTGCGTGGCGCCTCGGGGATGGGGAAATCGGCGTTAATGGTCGGCTTTCGCCAATTAGAGCTTAGTCGTGATGCGGCGATATGCTGGCAGCCCACTACGCGTCTTTCTGTGCTAGACCCTTATGGGGTGGCCCGCACGCTGGTTGGCTGGTATCTCAAGCAGGCGCTTACCGTTGAAGCCATTCACGAACTACAGGCAACGCTAGGGTTTGATCAGCTGACGGCTGACCGGCAGCATCTGCTGGAACAAGCGCTTGGAGTGCACGAAGTACAGGAAATTACCCAGCTAGCTCAAAGCGGTGAGGCCGTTGAGCTGGTGGTAATGCTGCTTCACCGCTTAATAGAGCGCCAGGCGACCACCCAGACGCTCGTGCTAATGATCGACGATTTACAGTGGCTGGATGAACCCTCATTTAAAGTATTGGCAGGGCTGCAGGCAAGACTACCCATCAATACCGCTTTTATGTTGGTCGCTAGTCATCATGGGCGTGAAGCGTTGCCGGTGAAATTACACTGGGATCAGCAAATTAGCTTAGGCAACCTGGATGCGCTGCAGTCTTCACGGTTATTGTCGCAGCTTTCCCGGCGTTATCGTATCCATCTGAGTCCGCGGTTGCGTAATCAAATTATTGAGCGCTGCGATGGTGTGCCTCTGTATATGCAGGAGATTTGCCGTCGTTTGGATATGGATCGCCGAGAAGGGCGCAGTGTCCAATTTGAGGAACTGCCCAAGGGGTTATTAGGGCTTTTAGCAAGCCGTATTGATCAACTTGAGGGCGACCGTGAAATTGCCCACGTCGCAGCGGTACTGGGTAAGCGCTTTCGGTTGGATTTTCTACTTGAGTGCAGTGGTTGGGAAAAAGGTCGGCTTAACCAAGCGCTTGAGCATATGCGGGTACTGGAAATTGTTGAGCCGGTTGATAAAGAGAGTGGCGACCATGAATTCCAGTTTAGTCACCAGTTGCTGCAGGAAGCCGCTTATCTCTCTTGCCCAAGAGATGTGCGGGTCAAGCTGCACCAGCAGGTGGTGACTTTAATAGAAGAGCGTTTTCCGGTATGGATCAGTCGTCACCCCGGTGATTTCGCGACCCACCTACGTCGTAGTGGGCACTATGCCCGTGGCGCCCGTTACTTTGAGCTGGCCGCTCGGGAAGCGCTCAAGGTCAGTGCCAACCGAACCGCACTGCGCATGGCGGATTTCGGCTTAGCGAGCCTTCGCCATGTTGAGCATGAGATCGAGCGTGAAGTGAGCCTGCTCACCGTTCGCGGTCAGGCGGCCTTTTCGTTAGAGGGGCACGGTTCACCGACCGCCCACGAAAGCTTTGTGCGTGCACGAGAGCTGCTGCGTGAATCGGGCAGCGATAGCCTTGAAGACCCGGAAGATCTTGAACAGATATTCCTGGTCAAATGGGGTCTCTGGGTCGGTCGTAGCCAGCGCTATGCCCATGCGGATGCGTTTGCTTTGGCTTCAACTCTGGCCGATATCGCGTCCCGTCTCGAAGACCCGCGTTATCGCCGTTTAGCCGATTATGCCCGGGCTAATTGCGAGTATTGGGCTGGACGCATTCAGCAGGCGCACGATCACTTGGATGAAATTGATCCGCTGAATGCGCAGATGATGATTGAGTGGCTGCCATTCTCTGATCACCCGCAAGTCTCTGCTGCCTGCTTTCAAGGGTGGGCGCTTTGTTTGCGTGGCGATTATCAGCGCGCTGAACGTCAAGTCTCGTCGGCGATTCGCCTAGCGGAGAAGATTGCACATCCTGGTACTTTGGCGATGGCGCTATTATTTGCCGCGGCGCTTTATCGTCAATTGGGACACGTTCATCTGGCTGCCCGGCACGCCGAACGGGCGGCCGCTATGACCGGCACACCAGATTTGCAGTTATGGCAAATTTCCGCACAAATTATACTCGGCTGGCAGCGGGCGTTGGCAGGGGATACGGCGGGGCTTACCCAACTGCGTGACAGTCTAGACCAGATGGCCGAGCTGAAAGGGCGTAACCGCTATCAGCGGCCAGTACTCTGGTATTCGGACGCGTGTATTGAGCTGGGCGAGCTAAACGCTGCAGAGGATTACCTGGATCAGTGCTTAGTGATCGCCCGTGAAAGGACAACGCTATTCCTGCCGGAATTAGCCACCCAGCTTGCTAAGGTGCGTGATCTGCTTGGGCATCCCGCCAATGAAGTGAAAGCATTAGCTGAGATGGCGATTAACCAAGCTCGCGAGCATGGCAACCGCCATCAGGAACTGGCGGCCCTTGAGCTATGGCTGACGCGCATTGAGCCTAATGACCAGCAGGCCAAAGAGAGTTTTAGGCGCTTGTTGAGCGAAGTCAGTCACAGTGATGCCCCGGTGCTGACACGCTGGATCAGCCTGCTGGACCGCCGTTTGCCGCACCCCGTGAGCATTGAAAGCTAGTCATAAGGGAGCCAGCCCCTAGGGAGTTAGCCCAAGGGAGTTGGCTTTGGCGGAGGTGGAGGAAGTGCGCTTTCTAACGTGTGTCTTCTTCTAGCCAGGTCAGCGTGGCGAGCGCCTCTTCTCGGTGCTCGCCACACACGCTGGCATCAAAGTTAAAACGTTCGCAAACCTTGGGGCGGCTCGGGTCACCAAATAGACGACACAGGTTGTGTTCATCTAGCTGAACACAGCGTACCCCTGCCGGCTTGCCTTCTGGCATGCCGGGGATAGCAGAGCTAATCGAAGGCGCGATGCAGCAGGCGCCACACCCCGCACGACATCCTTCGCTCATAGCGCAGCACTTGGTGAAAACATAGCAATCGCGCCCTTGTTGATACCCTCGAACGCCTGAATGCGTGTGACTTGACCGCTCTGTGTGGCGACTTCCCGTGCCAGCCAGGCCGCAATATTTTCTACCGTGGTCGGGCCGGGCAGCACGGTACATATCGACTGTGGCAAGGTAATGGAAAAATCCCCCTGGGCGGCTCGGTAGCGGCAGGTAAGCGTTTCACTATTGCGAGCCGCGATATCTGCCTTCTCAAGAAGATAGCGATTATCCAGCCATGCCGCCCACTGTTGTTCAAGCAGTGTTTGGCGCGCTTCCTGCTGCCAGATATACAGTCGTGAACGGTGGCCATGGGCAATGCGTTGGCAATTTCCTGCGTGCCGCTTCAGGCCGTGGCTGTAGCCGTATGCGGCGCCGTCGTTGGGTTCATCGCTAAGTGTTAGGGAAACCCGATCAACATTTTCAGGACGCTGCTCGGTCAGTTGGTGGCTTAAATGTTCAGCGACCATTTCAAGCGTAATGGCTTGCCAGGGAAGCAGGGTGAATGCCTCATTCGGCCCGCGTACTTCCATCGGGTAGGGCGTCGTGGTGCGCACGCATAAGCCTTCAGGGCAGTCGGAGACACTGATGCCTGACGCCTCGGTGGGGACCAGCAGGGTATGGTCTAGACCGCTGTCCAGGGTGCGCTTGATCCACGGCTTCACTTCACCAAAATCGAAAAGCATGCCGTCTTCCCCCAGCTCGCCTTCCAGCACCGCGTCTACCTGCCAGCTACAGCCGACCAAGCCGCGCTTGGCGCACCAAAGTGAGACGTCGATATGGGTCAGTTGTTGAACGAATAAAGCCATTAATCAAAACCTGCTAATTTGTGCATTTGTAGCGAAAGACGCCACTGTGGATTAGCCATACAGTAAGCGGTCGTCTCAGCAACGGTTGTCTTGTCCTGGTGTAGGGGAGCAAGGTCCATCGGCTGTAAAAAAAAGTGCTGAAAGTCCAAGCTAGAAAACTGCTCCGGGGGCGCATCAGACTGGGGGTAAACGAGCTTTAATTCGTCGCCATGGGTAACGACCAAGGGATTGTTGCCCTTGGGGCTTACGCACAGCCAATCAATGCCAGGGGGGGGCGCCAGCGTGCCGTTGGTTTCGACGGCTACCTCAAACCCATGGCGGTGCAGCGTGGCAATCAACGCCGCGTCAAGCTGCAGCAAAGGCTCACCACCGGTAAACACGACATAGGGTGTTGCCTTGGGCTTTTCACCACCGCTTTGGGCAGGCCAAAGTGCTGCAATGTGCTCGGCAAGGGTCTCGGCAGTGGCAAACTTTCCGCCGTTGATACCGTTAGTGCCAATAAAGTCGGTATCGCAAAACGTGCATTTAGCCGTTGCACGGTCTACCTCGCGGCCTGACCACAGATTGCACCCGCTAAAACGACAAAAAACACTTGCTCTGCCGGCCTGGGCGCCTTCCCCCTGCAGGGTATAAAACGCTTCTTTAACTTGATACATCAGCGTTGTCCTGCGGTGTCTGGGGTATATGCCAATGGGTCTGTCACCCCGTTAGCGGCAAAAGCGGCTAGCCGTTCGCGGCAGCTACCGCAAACGCCACAGGCTAGTTCTCGGCCTTCGTAGCACGTCCAGGTGTGGCGGTAGTCTAAGCCCATGGCTAAGCCCTCACGCAGGATGTCGGCCTTGCTTGAGGAGAGGTATGGCGCGTGGAGCGTGACGGGCTCGAAGTTGGCAATGCCTGCGACATGGTTCATTGCCTCAACGAACTCGGGACGGCAGTCCGGGTACAATATGTGATCGCCGCCATGGGCACCGTAATCGACTCGCTCTGCGCCAATATTGACCGCTTTGGCAATCGCCAAAGAGAGTAAAATCATATTGCGATTAGGCACCACCGTAGCGCGTAAATTGTCCGCGGCGTAGTCGCCGTGGGGCATCGCTTGGTCTGGGTTGGTCAGCGCTGAATTGTCAATCAGACCGTGGATGGCGCGAATATCGACCACCTGGTGGGGCACGCCAAGCGTGGTGCAGACCTGACGAGCAGTGTCGAGTTCACGGGCATGCCGCTGGCCATAGTCAAACGAGAGCGCGTGGACGGTAAGCCCTTCGCGCAGCGCGCGGTGAAGCACAGTAAAAGAGTCCATTCCACCGGAATAGATAACGACAGTCGTGGCGCTATCAGCGGCCACAGGGGGTATTGATGACATGAGAAAACACTCGTTGTCGGAGAATTTGTTGATCGCGAGCAGCAATTTGCTGGCGCGGCGTTCCGGGGTCCGGTCCGGAAGGGCGGCAGTTTACGCAATAGCGGTTAATCTGACCAGTTCTAGCGCACATTGGGGTAATTGCGGCATAGGCGGGCAGCATTAATATCAACATGCTACGCTAATCATCCATGTTGTTAGAGGGCAACCAATGGCTACCATTGAACACAGTGAAATTGTTAACGCTCCCCCCGAAAAGGTGTTTGAGCTACTGCGTCGCGTCGAGGATTTTGCTGATTACTCAGATCTCATCCGCTCCATCGACACGTTGGGAGAGAACCGTTATCGATGGCACGTTCGCGCTGTCGGTATGGATTGGGCGTTTGATGTCATGGTCACCGAAATTCAACCGCCCCATGTGCTTGCCTGGGAGTCGTTGGGTGGGGTTAAAAACCAGGGGCGATACCGTCTTCGCGAAGTGCCGGAAGGGACGGAAGTGGCGCTGACGCTAAGTTATGAAATTCGAAACCGTTTAATGGAAAAGGCCGTAAACAAGGCGGCCAAGCCGCTGGTGGGAAAAGTCAGCCGACAAATTCTTGAGCGCGTTGAGGCGCGTTTGAATGGTTAATGCGCCGTTTTTAACGGCGCACTCTAATCTGGCTGCCGTATTAGTGAGGCTTATGCATTGAGGCGTCGAGATGATCAACAACTTCGGCCCAATCGGCATCTTCATCCACGGCTTCTTTTAGAAACGCCGCCTGGCCTTCGTTCCAGCAGGGGGCATCTGCCAATGGCATTGACTCGGGGAGCGGAGCATTGCGCTTAATAAAGCGCTCGATGGAATCAGCATCAGACGCAAGGCCCAACTGCTCAAACAGTTCACTGAAATGATGCACTGGCTTTTCCATAATTTATTGTTCCTTCAAACTGTTAGATTATCCTTCTACACCATAGACCGAATCTCAAGGTATGCCAGCGCTGCGCAAATTCCGCTACGTCACCGTTCACCGATCAATGGTGTTAAAAAGCGCTGGCGCTGATCTTCTAATGAGAGCGGCTGGGCCAGTAAGTGAGCCAGTTTGGTGAATGCTGCTTCCGGTGTCATGTCGTCGCCTACCAGAATGCCCGCATCGCTCAGGCCGTGGCCAGCGGCGTAAGCGCCCAGTTGGATGCTCCCTTGCGGGCACTGGCTAATGGCGGCCAGTAGCTTGCCCTCTCCACTGGCCCTGGCCAGCACGTCCAGTAAGTGTGGGTCGCCGGGTAGGTTCCCGGCGCCCCAGAGCTGGAGTAACGCTCCTTTAACGCGCGAATCACCTAGCCATGTCTCAAGCTGCCAGGCTGTGATCCCAGGCCAGAGCACGATACGGACCACTTCCCCTTTGTTAATCAAACAGTAGTCGGGGAGTTCAAAGCGTGGTGCTCCTCGTTGTTGCAGGGCCAGTCCACGACTGGGGTAATAAACGAAATCGTCGCCCACCCGTTCGCCGAGCAAGGGGTAGTTGGGGCTTGCAAAGGCATTGAGCGCTTCGCTGTGCTGCTTGATGGCGCGGACACCGCGGAGCAACTGTCCGGCAAAGTAAATAGCTACTTCTTGTAGCCCAGGCTTGGCGGCGAACTGCAGCGCGCCGTGCAGATTATCTAGGGCGTCACTCCCGGAAGCTTCCAGCGGGCGCATGGCGCCCGTCACGATCACCGGGCGATCTAAACCTTGTAGCTGATAGGCAAGGCTAGCAGCCGTCCAGCTGAGGGTGTCGGTGCCGTGAATGATTACAAAGCCTGCGTAGGCCGTTAATTGGCTGCTAACATCGCGTGCAAGCTGTTGCCAAGTAAGCGGCGTAGCGGCGCTCGAATCAATTAAGGTTGAATAGCTTACGACGTCATAGGCTGGAAGGGACTGCTGGTGAGCAAGCGGCAGCTGGGTAAGGGCCGTGGTCATTCGAGTGGCAAAGTCGCCGCCGGGGGCAAGCCCGTTGGCATGCTGTTGCATGCCAATCGTGCCCCCAGTGTAAATGACCAAGATACGCTCTTGGGAAGCAACGCTGTTAGCTAGCGGGGAGTAGGGGGGCATAGCTATCTCCTGGGCTTTTTACGATACTTAGGAATCAATAAGGGCGTGTAATGCGCTCTACTAAAAGTCCGCCACTCTGGTCATCTAGACGCTGGTTACGCCCAGCCAGCAATGCAAAACCACAGCATACGGTAAGCAGAGCGATTAATAGCCAGGCGATATGCGAGATGTTAGCGCCCGATTGAAGCATCACCCCGACGCCGAAAGGCCCTAGCGCCGCTAATGTATAACCACCGCCTTGAACCAGACCAGAAAGCTGCCCGGCAAGGCGTGAGTTGGCTGTACGTAACACTAACAAACTGAGCGCTAAGCTAAAGCTGCCACCTTGGCCGATGCCAAGTAAGGCCGCGCCGGGCCATTTCCATATTAATGGCGCGATAAGCAGCATCCACAAACCCGCGGCCGTGCTGAATAGCACCAGTAATAAAGCGGGACGTTGGTCTCGGCCCAGGCGTGCTAGCCAAGGTGCGCCTAGCGCGGAGGCTAGTTGACACATAATCGAAACCGCCATGGTCCAGCCTGCATCGGCCTCGTTATAGCCGCGAGCAACTAATAAGGTGGGTAGCCAGCCAAAGACGATATAAGCCATGGAAGACTGAATCCCCATAAACAGCATGACGTGCCAGGTAAGCGGCTGCTTAAGCAGCCGTAAAAGGCCACTTTTAGGCGGATTGGGCGTATTCGATAGTCGGGAGCGTGGCATTTGAAAGTGCCATAAGACAAGTGCAAACATGGCCAGTAGTGCCCAGCTCATTAAGCTTGCCTGCCAACTGCCGAGCAGCTGTGTTAACGGCACGCTAAATCCGGCGCCTAAAGCGCCGCCCAAGCAGAGTGCCATGGTATATAAGCCGGTTAGCAGGTCGGCACTTGCGGGCAGTTCACGTTTCACCAAAGCGGGTAGTAGGGTGCCGCAGATGCCTATTGCGCAGCCTGCCATTGCAGAACCGACGAATAACACGCCGGGAAGCGGTAGGCCACGCAAAATAAGGCCTGCTGCGAGAAGTATCAGCGCCGCACTCAGCGCGCGTTCACTGCCTATGCGTTTGGCAAGTGTCGGGGCTAGCGGGGCGGAGAGGCCTAAAAAGAGCACGGGAAGCGTGGTCAGCAGCCCTGCGGCGGTGGCTGAGAGACCCGCACTCTCTTGTAAACGCGTCAGCAAAGGGGCAACTGAGGACATGGCAGGGCGTAAATTTAGCCCTACCACGACCATCAGCAGAATAAAGGTAATTGAGCGACGGGATGCCATATCGATGCTTGTTTCACGCCAACGTTTATTTAAGGTGAGGGCGCAAGTCTCCGCGAACAGCATCGAGTAGCGTGATGAAATGATAATCCTGCGAGGAGTCCAGACTATCTACTCTGACGTTAGTGCGCATGCCTTTGTCCATTAGCAGCTGGTCAAATATTTCTAACGTGAGCTTGCGTGCAGGTTTATCGCCTGGGGCCATAATACCGTCTTCAAGGGTAAACGTTTCCAGCAAGGTGACGCGCACACGGGTGCTATTGCCTTCACTAAGCACGCGACGCACAAACAGCCACCCTTCGCAGGGCAGTGCATGGTTATCATCGCGTTGGCGTAAGAAAATTGTGCGGTAACAAGCGCCTTCAACAGACGCCTTTTCAGCCATGCTGCGGTAAGCCTGGGATACTTGGTTCGCTGAGGCTCGAGCGTCCTCTAAACGCTGCACAATTCCTTGATGCTCACGGCTGAGCTGCTCTTGACGTTGAAATGTCAGCCATTGGCGGTAATCGGCCATAAGTTGAGAAGACGCCATAATCACTCCATGAATAAATGGTTCATGCCTAACGGCTTAAAGATAGTTGCTCAATATAGAAGGGGGGAATATGCAAAGGCGACACCTTCGCATATTCCTGCCTACCAAGCTAGCGGCGGGCGCGACGTTTGCGTTCGCCACTAGTATTTGTATTTGCGCTCTGGCCTTCGGGTTTGCGTTTGGCGCGAGGCTGGCGTTGATTGCGCCGACCATTCTCGATGGGCTCAGGTTTGATGGTGGGATCAGGTTCAAAACCAGGTTCTATATGCTTCGGCAGCGTCTGTTTAATCAGCCGTTCAATATTACCCAGCAGCCCGTCTTCATCGACACACACCAGCGAGACGGCTTCGCCATTGCTGCCTGCGCGTCCGGTACGCCCAATGCGGTGCACGTAATCTTCTGCCACGTTGGGTAGATCAAAGTTGACCACATGGGGCAGCTCATTGATATCCAGGCCTCGGGCGGCGATGTCGGTAGCCACCAATACTTGCAGGTCGCCACTTTTAAACGCTGTTAGCGCGCGAGTACGGGCCCCTTGGCTTTTATTGCCGTGGATCGCCATCGAAGGAATATCTTGCTTAGAGAGCTGCTCAGCCAAGCGGTTTGCGCCATGTTTGGTTCGTGTGAACACCAACACTTGGAACCAGCCATTCTGCTGAATTAAGTGGGCCAGTAGTTCACGTTTTTTCTCGCGGTCTACGCGGTAAATGGCCTGTTCAATTTTCTCCGCGGTAGTGTTGCGAGGCGCTACTTCAATCATGGCTGGATTATCCAGCAACTGTTGAGCCAGGGTTTGAATCTCATTCGAGAATGTTGCCGAGAACAACAGGTTTTGACGCTTTTTAGGGACTAGGCGCAGGAGTCGTTTAATGTCGTGGATGAAGCCCATATCAAGCATACGGTCAGCTTCATCCAGGACTAATATCTCAACGGACGAGAGATCTACATGGCCCTGCTGGTGAAGATCAAGAAGGCGCCCTGGTGTGGCGACAAGTACATCTAACCCAGCTTTAAGCGCATCGATTTGAGGCTGTTGACCGACACCGCCAAAGATAATGTGCGAGCGCAATGCTAAGTGTTGACCATAGGTAGACACGCTTTCGCCTACTTGGGCGGCAAGCTCACGTGTAGGGGTTAACACCAATGCGCGAACCTGTCGTTTGCCTGGCTGCTTGCCTGTGTTTAAGCGTTGCAACATGGGTAGCGTGAAACCGGCAGTTTTGCCAGTGCCGGTTTGGGCGCTGGCTAGCATGTCGCGACCTTCTAGCACGACAGGGATAGCTTCTCGCTGTATCGGGGTAGGGACGGTGTAACCTTGCGCTGTGACAGCGCGTAATAAATCGGCGTGCAGGCCAAGTTCAGAAAAGCTCATGCGTTCTCCGCAATCACCTAGTGAGTAAATACCGGTAATTGGTTGTTTTCACTAGATGTAATGTTCAAAAAGCGAGGTTGATTGATCTTCGCGGCAGCGAAGTGTGTCAGATATCTCAGCGTGCCGCGATGGTCGTTGGTTAGTCGTGGATGACCGTGACAGGAGACGTGAAGACTACAGTACCTAGGAGCACTGCGATCTGATATGCACGGGCAAATCAGAAAACTTACGTATCAGTAATAAGCCGGGCAGTGTAACACGATTATATAACGTCAGCTTGCCTGGCTGTCTCGTGTCAGTGAAGAGTGCTGGGCATGTAAAGGTATCAGCCTAGCCAGTGTCGCAGGCGGTAATTGAAGCTGGGCAAGTTCCCCAGGCGTCAATGCAAAAAACTGTTCAGGGGTGAACACGCCTAATTGAAATAACTGGCGCGCTGTTGCAGGCCCTAACCCATCCAAGGCGAGTAGCCGTCGCGCAAAGAGTGAAATCAAACGGTTGTTCTGTTGTTCGTCGAGCTTATCGGTCGCGGTTTGATAGTAGTCACCCGCGCGCAGGGTAATAAATTGCTCAATACGCTCAAGCGCTGCGAGCGTTGACGCATCGAGTGAGTGCATGGCTAACTGATCTAGCAGGGCATCGTGACTATGCAACGCTACTTCAAGGGTGGTGAGCGACGTTTTTCCCTCCAGCATGGTCGTAACTGTCTGCATCAGAGTATTCACTGCATCGCGCAGTTGCACAGCGGGTAATGCAGCGGTGTTGTTCGGCTCATCTGTCATGTGAACATCCCTGAGAAAGCTGGATTAAGCGTAGGTCAGTAAGCTACGTTTAGAAAACCGTTAACTAATTAAAATAGTTGCCTTGGTGTATTTGTGTAGCAATGAGCTCGGCAGCTTGATCCCAGCTTTCGCTTAGCGCTCGAACTAGTGCTGGATAGCCGTCTGTTTCCAGCGGGGTCTCAGCGTGAAAATTCTCCATCACCAACAGCTCACCAGCAGCGTTTAATAATTGCCATTGGCCACTCGCGACGGCGACACCATCAAAACGGCCTTGGAATTGATCAACAGTAAGGCGCAGGGTCAATGCGTTAGCGGGTTCGCCCTCTGCGCGCATCACCCTGAGCGTGGGCATCGCTTGCGATAAATTGGCGCGCATGCGGCGTTCTAACTGCCTATCCAACCCTTCCGCCCACTGATGCTCACGTGCCGCGTTCAGCGTAATATCGTCTAACTGCATCACTATCCCGTCAACGTCAAGATAATGCGCAAGTCGAGGGCTACTCAGTACGAGTGTACCCTCTGGCTGGTTAGTGGTACTGCTCACAGTGTCGCTCGGCAGCATATAGCGCGCAGGGGGAGTAACACTGCTGGCGCAAGCGGTTACCAGTGCGCAGATCATTAGTAGCAGTAAACACTTGATCCAGTTCGTCATTCTCGTCCCTATAAGCATGGAGGGTTCCTTAATCACGTGGCGCGCGCGGAATGGGGTCTTGGACATCCAGGTTATCAAACAGCAGAGCCCTGGGATTGTCGTTAAGCGTGCGGGTAAGTGGCTGCAAATCCCGCATTAAGCGATCCAGTCGTTCGATGGCAGTGGTGAGCTCTTGGTAAGCGGGCGATGACGGAGACAGCCCTTCCAGCGTGCTACGCAGTTCCTCAAGAGTCCCGTTTAGGTTGCCACCAATCGCCTGGGTCTCAGGATCATTCAGCAGCTGATTGAGAGAAGCGCTTACTTCGCGTACTTCATTAAGCACACCCTCGGAGGCCTGCAAATTACGGTCCAAGCCAGCAAGTAACGGCTCAACCTCGAGGCTATTCAATTTCTCAAGCAAATCGGTCACTTGTGCTTGAATCTGCGCAAACCCGCCCGCCACGGTAGGGAATACGTCGCGCTCTGAGAATCGTTCGGCGACATACTCGCCGGCAAGGTCGCGTTGGAAGTTTAAGTCGACAAACAGTGCGCCTGTCAGCAGGTTGCCACTTTTGAGTGATGCGCGAAGCCCCAGGCCAAACATGCGTTCGAAACGAGCTTGCCACTCTTCTAGATTAATATCGCTATTTTCAATACCCAGACGCTGTGGCTCAATCCTGATCAACACAGGAATTGCAAAGCGCGCGCGCGAGTCAGGCTGAGGAGCGGTAAAGTTCCAGGGCACGGCGGCAACGGTACCCATTCGCACCCCACGAAACTCTACAGGGGCTCCTTTTGAAAGACCGCGAACCGTTTCATCTACCAGCAGTACATACTCTAAGTAACGATTAAAGGTTCCTTCTCGCGCCGCATCTTCATCAGCATAAAGGGTGAAGCGCGTATTGGCTTCGACTGGCTGCCCCATGGGTAGGTCTTCAGGTACGCCAAACGTAACGCCGCCGCCGAGTAAGGCTTCAATGGATTCGACGTTAACGCGTACACCATCAGCACCTAAACGAAAATCGATACCACTAGAGGTCCAAAAACGCGTGCTGTCGGTCACTAAGTCGGTATACGGCTCTTCAATGAATACCTGATGCTGCATAGTGCGCGAATCAGGTTCAAAGCTATTTTCTTCAATGCGCCCCACGGTGTAGCCCTGATAGGAAACCGGGTCGCCGACGCGAAGGGAGTTTCCCAGCTGGCTGGTTAGGCTTAGTCGCAGGCCTGCCTGCCCGGCCGGGGCGACGGGAGGGATGTCGCTGACAGGAAACTCGCGTCTAGGTGCTTCTTCAGTGCCGGGCTCAAGCTGAATGTAAGCGCCGGATAGTACGGTACCCAGGCCGCTAATTCCTTCACGCCCAATGCGCGGTTTAACCACCCAGAAGCGACTATCTTCGCGCAGCATATCCTCGACTTCCGGCTGGATGCGTGCGGTTAATACTGCATGAGAGAGATCATCGGATAGACGCACACTCTGTACACGACCAATTTCAACATTGCGACTGCGGATCAGTGTATTGCCCGCTTCGATGCCCTCTGCATTATCCATGGTAAGCGTGACCTGGGTGCCGCGACTGGAGTAGTTGTCATATACCAGCCATAAGCCAATCGCAATGGCGACGATAGGCACTACCCAAATAGGCGAAAGGCGCGTTTGACGCGATGTCTTGGCCTTATTTAAATCCTGTTCGCTGGCGGAGTCAGCATTAGCCTGGTTGGAAGTAGGCGGAGTTGTTTCATTAGCCATCAACAGGTTCCTTGGTGGCCGCTTTACGGCGAAGAAGAAAGTGGCGAAGAGAGTTTCTATGGGGAGGTGATGTATCCCATATTAAGCGTGGATCAAATGTCATCGCCGCCAACATGGTTAACACAACCACAGAGCCGAAGGCGAGTGCAGCTGGACCTGGTGTAATCGACATTAATGATCCTGCGCGGATCAGCGCCACCAAAATAGCGACCACAAAAACATCGACCATCGACCAGCGGCCGATAAATTCCGTTAAGCGATAAAGCCGAGTACGGCTTTGGGCATTCAAGACGGTGCTGCGTCTAACGACTAGGCAAAGCCAGGTTAAGGCAACTAATTTGCCGACTGGTACGATAACGCTGGCTATGAAAATGACGGCTGCAATTGGCCAGGAGCCCATCTGTATCAGTTGAACGACACCGCCTATGATGGTTGATGGTGAAGAGCTGCCCAAGCTTGTGGTGGTCATAATAGGGTAAATATTAGCAGGAATGTACATAATCGCGGAGGCGCCCAGCAGTGCCCATGTGCGCTGTAAGCTATGCGGTAACCGCTGGTGAAGCTTTTCATGGCAGCGAATACAATGTCCTCGGCCCTGTGATGATAGGCGATTAATAAGCCCGCAGGTGGGGCAGCCAGTTAACCCTTGGCCAGCGGCAGGAATTCCAGTTTGAGTGCCGTCTGGGGCCAGGGGTTCTCCCTCTAGCGAGAACCACATCCAATCTGCGTCGATAGATTGAGTGGTCATCAGTAGTAGCAGCGCAAACACGCAAAATCCCCAAAAGGATATCCCTAGCTCAACATCGGCTAGGCCCGCTATTTTGATCAGGCTTACCAGGGCGCCAATAATAAATACATCGGCCATCATCCAGGGCGTTAAGTGCGCTAATGTTCGGGCAATATCCCGGCTAAAGGGCAGGGGATGATTGCGCAGAAGGCCAAACTGAAGCCAAAGTACACCGAATAAGTAGACGGCTGGCAGTACCACAATCGTCATTATGATGGCGATGGCGACGATAGGCTGATGAAATCCAATCAACGAGGTGGCCGTCTGAGTCAGCTCAATACGGTTACTAACACCGCTAACCGTAAAGCTAATAAAGGGAAATGATACCGCTACTATCAGCGCGATCAGTGATGCGATGGCCAGTGCCATACTCCGCTGTGCTGGGTAGCGGTGGCGAGTGACTAAAACATGAGAGCAGCGCGGGCAGCTGGCTTTTTCACCGGAGCTGAGTGGTGGTAGCGCCGAGACCCAGTCACATTCATGACAGGCACGCAAACGCCGTCGCTGAGTTCTTACCTCAGGTGGCGAGCGGTCAACGAGCGGTGTGTTGACCGGTAATGTGCGGCGCTTGGTTAATCTTTGTGGGGGCAAAAACCAAAACTCTCAGTGCGAATCCCTAGCTAAGCTACTAGGATATGGCGAATTAAGCTGTTAATTGAACATTATAGCAAGCCTATGTGGCTGAAATAATGTTCAAAAACATAGGCAAGCCGCTTGACCATGGCATCAGTTTAGACAACGATGCTGCGGCGCAATGGCGAGTGGCGACGGATGAACAGCGCTGCCGGTTGCTTCTCTGCCAGGATAGCTCCTCAGCAAGAGGTCGCAACGTGATAGTTAGCGTTGCTAGTAAAATCATCTTAGTGCCCTCGCTATGAAGGGCACTAAGAAACAAAACGTTGAAATTAGTGCCGTTCATTATGCCATGAAGGAAATGAAATGCTGCTTCCCACATTAGCGGTTGTGTTTGGTTTGATCTTATTGGTTTGGAGTGCCGAAAAGTTTATTGACGGCGCTGCAGCCACATCGCGTTGGCTTGGGCTTTCGCCGCTGTTAATTGGGATGCTTGTCATCGGTTTTGGCACCTCGGCCCCAGAAATGATGGTATCGGTGCTGGCGGCAATAGATGGTAACCCAGGGCTGGCGGTAGGTAATGCATACGGTTCTAATATTGCTAATATCGGCTTAATACTGGGACTAATAGCGCTTATTTCGCCATTAGCCGTTCATTCCAGCGTTATCCGTAAAGAAATGCCAATACTTATGCTAGTCATGCTGGCGACTGGCTTGATGCTGCTGGACGGTTTTGTAGCACGCTGGGAAGCCGTCTGTCTTTTACTGGCATTAGTGGCTTTTATCGTTGTTAGTATTATTCGCTCACGTAGTCAGCCTGACGACGCAATCGTATCTGAAGTAGCTGAGACCCTGGATAGCAAACCGATGTCCCGGGGTAAATCCATTATGTGGACCCTGGTAGGGCTGCTGTTTTTGATCGCTAGTTCACGTCTATTGGTGTGGGGGGCGGTTGAAATTGCGGTTCGCTTCGGTGTCAGTGATTTGATTATTGGTCTAACCGTCGTCGCTATTGGGACCTCGCTGCCGGAACTCGCCTCTTCTGTTAGCGCTCTGCGTCGGAAAGAACACGATTTGGTGTTGGGCAACGTGGTTGGTTCTAACCTCTTTAATAGCTTGGCAGTCGTTGGCCTAGCAGGGGTCATTGCACCCATTGAAGCGGGTCGGGAAGTATTGGTGCGCGACTGGAGCGTGATGACCGGTATGACACTACTGATGATTCTATTTGCGTTTTCTTGGCGTGGCCGCCCACGGCGTATTAATCGTTTGGAAGGTGGGATACTGCTGGCGCTTTTTGTCGCGTACACCGGCTATATGGTAAGCGCCGTTATTATGTCTCGCTAGGCGTATGTTCCTAATAGCGCACCGCTATGGTGCTTGGTGCGTCAATGCGACCCATCTTGGGTGTTAGGCTGTCAATGTATGATGCTGACTTAAATGAACAGCATGTTTAAAAATTAACATAGTTAAGAAATAAGCTTAGTGCTTATAACTAAAAGTGCGCTGCCATTACGGCTCAACTAAGCTTGTGTTAACTCGTTGATGGAATATCGATTCAGGCCTTAGGAGAGTGAAATGGAACTTGATCCGCTCGTATTATCGCGATTGCAATTTGCATTCGTTGTGTCGTTTCACGCGATCTTCCCCGTGTTTACTATTGGTCTGGCGTCCTACATTGCGCTGCTTCATGGCCTATTCTTCAAGACCAACAATCCAGCTTGGGATCGTCTCTCGCTTTTCTGGACAAAGGTGTTTGCCGTTGTCTTTGGAATGGGGGTCGTGTCAGGTATTGTGATGTCGTTTCAGTTTGGTACTAACTGGAGCAATTTTTCCCTAGCTTCTTCTAACTTCCTCGGTCCCATGTTGAGCTATGAGGTGGTGACAGCTTTCTTCCTGGAAGCCGCTTTCTTAGGCGTGCTCTTGTTTGGTCGAGGTAAGGTGCCTCAAGGGGTGCATCTGTTTGCCTCTATTATGGTGGCGATTGGGACGTTCATTTCCGCTTTTTGGATTTTATCTGCCAACAGTTGGCTGCATACACCAGCAGGCGTGGAGCTAATCGACTTTCGCTTCCATGTTACCTCTTGGCGCGAGGCGATCTTTAACCCGTCATTTCCATATCGCTTCTTGCACATGGCCGTTGCCTCTTTCTTAACAGGCGGCTTTGTGGTGGCGGGGGTTAGCGCATGGTTCTTGTTACGTGATCGCGATCCGGAGGCAAACCGCCGAGCACTTTCGATGTGTCTTTGGCTACTGCTTTTTTTAGCACCGACTCAAGCGGTGATTGGCGATTTTCATGGGCTGAATACTCTGGAGCACCAGCCGACCAAGGTTGCTGCGATGGAAGGTCATTGGGAGACCTCTACCAATGTGCCATTGCTTCTTTTTGCCATTCCTGACCAGGAGGCCCAGACCAATAACTTTGCGTTTGGTATTCCTAATCTAGCAAGCCTCATTCTTACTCACTCACCTGACGGGGAGATTCCTGGCATCAGTGAAGCGCCACCGGAAGAGCAACCGCCTGTCATCATTGTGTTCTGGGCATTCCGTGTAATGGTGGGGATTGGTCTGTTGATGATAGCGGTAGCGTTCGCAGGACTGATCCTGCGCCGCAAGGGGCGTGTTTATGAACAGCCACTGTTTTTAAAGACACTCACTGGCATGATTGCGATGCCTTTTGTCGCTGTATTGGCGGGTTGGATTGTCACTGAATCAGGTCGGTCTCCGTGGTTGGTTTACGGCATGATGACCCATGAAGAAGGGCTGACGCCTTCATTGACGGGTCCAATGGCGTTATTCACTTTGATTGGTTATGTCTTAGTCTACGGCGTAGTGTTTTATACGGGTGTGTATTACCTCACTCGGGTCGTGCGCAACGGCATGTTACCTGAGGAGCAGGACTCTACGACTGATAATCACTTCAAGCGACCGATGCGGCCTATGTCGGCTGCCCATACCCCCTATGATGACGACGTTGAACCGGTGAGGAGCTAAACATGGAAATGTTTGATTTAACGTTGATCTGGGCCTTTATCATCGGCTTCGGCATTATGATGTACGTGCTCATGGATGGATTTGATTTGGGTCTGGGGATTCTTTATCCCTTTGCACCTGATGAAGATGCTCGGGATGTGATGATGAATTCGGTGGCGCCAATATGGGATGGCAACGAAACATGGCTGGTGCTAAGTGGTGCAGGGTTGTTAGGCGCATTTCCGCTGGTTTATTCGGTGTTTTTGCCAGCTTTATACATTGGTGTTTTCTTGATGTTGGCTGGGTTGATCTTCCGAGGTGTTGCTTTCGAGCTTCGCTTTAAGTCCAGGCGTAATCGGCACTGGTGGAACCGCGCGTTTTGCTGGGGGTCGGCGATCGCTGCCTTTGCGCAAGGTGCCGTGGTAGGTGCCTATATTCAAGGTTTCCCGGTTGAGAATTTCGCCTATGTGGGCGGGGCATTTGATTGGCTGACGCCTTTTTCTGTATTAACCGGCCTTGGCTTAATGGCAGGCTACGCGCTACTTGGAGCAACTTGGCTGATACTTAAATCAGAAGGCCATATTCAAGACTGGGCCTATAAAATTACCCCTATGCTATTGGCGCTTGTGCTAGGGGTTTTCGCGATTATCAGTATTTGGACGCCGTTCGTTAACCCAATGGTGTGGGAGCGCTGGTTTGGCAATCTGCAATTGATCTGGATATTCCCTGCGCTGGCATTGCTATCGGCGTTTATGGTTTATCGTTCGGTTAAGCGTCGGGACGAAGGTATTCCTTTTATCGCCACCATCGGTATTTATTTATTTACCTATTTAGGTTTGATTGTCAGTAAATGGCCGGTCATTGTGCCCCCGAACTATACGTTGTGGGATGCAGCTTCAGCCCCAGAATCGCAGCTTTTCTTATTGATTGGCATGCTCTTCGTTATCCCCATCATCCTTGCGTACACTTCTTGGACGTATTGGGTGTTCCGCGGCAAGGTGCGTGTAGGCGAGGGATACCACTAAGCGGATGGTAACTGATGAGGCGTTCTCCCTTACGCCGCGCAGCTGGCTGAAAACGCTTGCGAGGGGAGAGCGCAAACGTCTGCTGGGCTCTGCTCTTTGCGGTGTGCTGGTCGGCAGTCAAACGGTTGTGGTAGTCGTTGGCTTGGCGTGGCTGATTGATCAACTGATTGTGCATGATCGTTTACCCATTGATCTGTTGCCGGTATTTGCCCTGCTGGTGGGTAGCGTGCTGTTACGTGCAGCCTTTCAGTGGGGCCATGAGACCTTGAGCCTGGAGGCAAGCTTGCGAATCCGTCAGCGCGCCAGGGCTCAGCTGTTGGATAAATTGTCCGCGCTAGGGCCGATTTGGCTGACCAGCCAACATAGCGGCTCTCTAGCCAGTCAGGTGGTTGAGCACATTGATACGTTGGAAGGCTATTTTGCACGCTTTTATCCGCAACTGAGAATTACGCTTTATTTACCGCTATTAATAGTGGCGGTGGTGGGGTGGCTGGACTATTTGGTAGCACTGTTTTTGCTGCTTTCTGCCCCGCTTATACCCCTTTTTATGGCGCTGGTGGGTATGGGCGCTGAACGTCTTAATCGTGATCAATTCGTTGCCGTCTCACGTCTTTCAGCCCACTTTATTGACCGTGTGCGCGGTATGACCACGCTGCAACTGTTTGGGCGGACGTCAGCTGCCCAGCAGGATGTCTGGCATGCCACTGATAGTTATAGGCGTCTTAGTATGCGTACTTTGCGCCTGGCCTTCCTTTCCTCCGCGGTACTTGAGTTTTTTTCCTCGGTAGCGATTGCCGTTGTGGCCATGTATGTGGGCTTCGGACTGCTGGGTTATATCGAGTATGGGCCTTCATCGTCACTCACGCTTTTTTCAGGCTTAGCAGTGCTATTGCTGGCTCCTGAGTTTTTCCAGCCTTTGCGCACGCTGTCTCAGCATTACCATGACCGTGCGGCGGCGCTGGGGGCTGCTGAAAGCGTGGTGAGTATACTCAATCAACCCTCCTTTGTGAGTGAGCGTGACTCTATACCGCCGTTATCGGCGTCATCGGTAATTGAGTTAACGACCGTTAGCGTTGCTTATCCCGTACGTGGGCACGTCATTGGCCCTATTAATCTTACGATTAAACAGGGAGAGGTGGTGGCGATTAGCGGAGCCTCGGGCAGTGGGAAATCGACCCTGCTGGCGTTGCTTGCAGGCTTTATTGCCCCAAGTTCAGGTGAGTATCGCCGTCAAGACAATAGCCAATACGCTTGGTTAGATCAGCAGCCTTGCCTCTTGCATGGCAGCTTGATTGATAATCTTTGTTTAGCGTCACCCCGCGCTACCCGTGAAGAAATGGTGGCTGCGCTTCAGCGAGCAGGTTTTGGGTCTCTTTTAACCCAGCTGCCTGATGGCCTGGATACGCTAATTGGTGAACGCGGAGTCGGGTTGTCAGGTGGGCAGGCCCAGCGCCTTGCTCTTGCGCGCGTATATCTCAGCAATGCTCCGCTAGTGCTGTTGGATGAGCCTACAGCGAGCTTAGATCAGGAGACTGAGCAGTTCGTTATGTCGGCTTTGCTTGAGCTTGCCCAGCAGGGGCGCACTCTGGTGATAGCGACTCACCATCCAGAGGTGATTGCCGTTGCCCAGCGCCACTTTGCTTTTAATAAGGGCGAGTTGGTAGAGGCAATCCTATGAGTTCCATTTTTCGAGACTTCCTTCCCTGGCTGCAGCTGTTAGTGCGACGGCGTCAGCGCTTTTTGGTGGGTGCTTTGCTGGTTTGGGTCACTCTTATCGCTGGGCTTGCCCTGCTGGGTTTGTCGGGCTGGTTTATTACGGCCAGTGCCCTGGCCGGTATCGCCTTAGCGCTGGGTATTCCTGCGCGACTCGATGTTTATGTTCCCGGTGGCGGCATTCGTTTCTTCGCCTTGGCACGTACTATTGCGCGTTATATTGAGCGGCTCTATAACCATAATACGGTGTTAACGCTGCTTGCTGACTTGCGTTATCGCGTGTTTGGCTATTTAACGCGGCTAGACGATGCTCGTTTGCATGGTAAGCGTGCCAGTGACTGGCTTAACCGGTTAACGGCGGATATCGATACCCTGGATAATTTATACCTGCGCCTTTTAGTGCCACCGTTAGTGACGCTGCTTGGCATGGTGGCTGTGTCGCTTTTTGTGGCTATTTGGTTGCCCAGCGTTGCCTTGCTGATGGCGGTGACATTGGGCTTGCTCTGGTTGCTGGTGACTCTCTTTGCTGCTACCTGGGGATTTTCGCAAAGCTATCAGCAGGTAGTGGATCAGCAGTCCTTGCGCCGCCTAGTGGTTGATCAAGTGCAGGCCTCGGCTGAGCTGATGAGTTATCAAACTACCCAGTGGCACCGGACGCTTATCGCTAGCCAAGAAAAGCAGGCGTTCAGTAATCAGCGCCGTTTAGGTCGCAAGACAGCGTTGTTAAACTGCTTGGTGAGTGCCGTTAGTGGTTTGATGGTGTTGGCAGTACTGTGGCTGGCCAGCTTGATATTTAGCCAGCAGCTGGTGACGGGGCCTATTGTAGTCATGGCGGTATTGATTGCATTGGGGGTGAACGAAGCCTACCTGACGCTGCCCGCTAGTTTTGTGAAGCTGGGCGCGAGCTACGCGGCGGTGCGCCGGTTAAATGAGTTCACCGGTGAGCCACCGTCGGCTGTCTCCGCGGTTACGCTACCTAATGATGTTGGTTTAAGCATTCAGGCGAATCAGTTCTCTCTTCATTATGCGCAAACATTAGAGCCCGCGTTAAGTCGTATTGATTTTCAGCTGCCCGCTGGAAAGCGAGCGGTGATTACCGGTAACTCCGGGGCCGGTAAATCGTCTTTAGCCAGTGTGTTGGTGGGACGTTTAAGAGCCACGCAGGGTGAGGTGATGGTAGGCGGCGTGCCAGCGTGGCAACTCTCGGAGGAGAGCCGTGCCAAACACTTCGCCATACTCACTCAGCAAGTGGATCTGTTTGATGCTTCTTTAGCCGAGAACTTGCGTATTGCCAGCCCCGCCGCTAGCGATAACATGCTTTGGGACGTATTGAGTGACGTTGCCTTGGATAGCTGGGTTGAACAGCTGCCGAAAGGCTTAGCTACGGCGGTGGGCGAGAAAGGCCAGCAGCTTTCGGGTGGTCAGGGTAGGCGTTTGGCATTGGCCCGCCTGATGCTATGCAACCCGCAACTAGTGATTCTTGATGAGCCATTTGCGGGCGTTGATGCCAAAACGGCACAGCATGTCGCTGCTTCACTTGATAAATGGCTTGTTAATCGCACGGCTATTTTCTTTGTCCATCAAATTAGTTCGCTGAACCTATTGCCTGGCGTCGAGTACCACTGGCATCTAGATGCCGGTAAACTGAGCCAATGCTTGAGTGAATAATTAGTTAATACGACAGCACGGAGCCCTCCATGCACGATTTCTTACGCAACCTTCCTAAAGTAGAGCTGCATTTGCATATCGAAGGCTCTCTGGAACCAGAATTAATGTTTGCCTTGGCGAAGCGTAATGACATTGATTTACCCTATGCCTCGGTGCAAGAAGCCAAAGATGCTTACCATTTCAGCGACCTGCAAGGTTTCCTGAATCTCTATTTCCAAGGCATGAATGTGCTTCGTAATGAAGAGGATTTTTACGACTTGGCGATGGACTATTTCAAGCGTGCGCGGGGAGAGGGCGTAGTGCATATCGACATGCATTTTGACCCCCAAGCACATCTGCAGCGTGGCGTTCCTCTCGAAGTAGTCATGGCTGGATTATTAAAAGCCAAGCAGGAAGCCGAGGAGACACTCGATCTCTCTATCGGCATGATTATGGCTTTTCTACGTGATCGTCCTGCAGATGAGGCATTGCATGTGCTTGAGCAGGCCGCTCCCTATTGGAAAATGCTGGATGCCGTCGGTTTAGATAGCGCTGAGCAAAATAATCCGCCTGCTGAGTTTGTCGAAGTGTTCGAGCGTGCCAAGCAGCTTGGCCTTGTTCGAGTGGCCCATGCAGGAGAGGAAGGCCCTGCAGAATATATTCAAGAAGCCCTGGATCTACTTGATGTTCAACGTATTGATCATGGCGTGCGCTGTTTGGAAAGTGTTGAGGTAGTTGAACGTTTGCGCAGCGAGCAAACTGTATTAACGGTCTGCCCACTTTCTAACGTGAGTTTAAAGGTGGTGGAAGATCTGCGTGATCACCCGCTTCCTAAGCTGTTGGCTGAAGGGCTCAAGGTCACGATTAGCTCAGATGATCCCGCTTACTTTGGTGGCGGCATGCTGACTAATCACATCGCTTGCGCTGAAGCATTTGGCTGGGGCGAGACAGTATTTCGTCAGTTAACGCGTAATGCTATCGAAGAAGCCTTTACTACTCAGGAGCGTCGGGCAGAGCTGCTGGCCCGTTTGGCTGAGGTATAGCACATTGCCGCCTGGTGATACTGACCAGGCGGCTGCTTTGTTTAAGTCAGTAAGTTAATTAAGGTAGTGCGGGCACTTCAAATTCGGGCATTTCGCCGGTTAATGTGTTCAAAAAAGCTGTTATGTCACCAATAGTGTCATTATCAAACTCCCGCCCCAGCATCTCTTGTCCCATTATGGCAACAGCTTCTGCTAGTGTTTCGGTGGCGCCGTTATTCATATAAGGATAGGTCACCGCCACATTGCGGAGCGTGGGAGTTCTGAAACGGTACTTGTCGCTCTCTTCTTCTGTGACAACATAACGACCTAGGTCGGTTGACCCCGGTACTTGAATCGCATGGAATTGGCTGTCGGTAAAGTTTGAACCACGATGACAAGCGATACAGCCATTATCAACAAAGGCCACCATGCCATCTTTAGCTTGTTCGCTAATTGCTTCTTGATCGCCGTGTAGGTAACGATCAAAAGGTGAGTTGGGTGTGTTGAGTGTGCGTTGGAACGCGGCCAGTGCATGCGCTAGGTTGTCATCGGTAATGGGGTCTTCTTGGTTAGGATACGCTTCGCCGAATTTTTCCTGATAAAGCTCAAACCCTACTAACCGATCTAGCGCCATTTCTAAATCCATGGCCATTTCTACGGGTGCTTCAATTGGCCCTAACGCTTGGGCTTCTAAATCAGCAGCTCGGCCATCCCAGAACTGGGATCCCAAAAAGCCACTGTTGAGCACGGTAGGGGTGTTGCGCTCCCCGATTTGCCCGTCATGGCCAACCGCTCGTGGTATGCGGTCAGCCCAGCCAAGCGCCGGATTATGGCAAGTGGCGCAGCTGATAACGCCGCTAGAAGATATACGCGGTTCAAAAAATAGCATATTACCCAGCTCAATCTTCTCTTCTGTAAGTGAGTTATCTGCTGGAATAGGCGGTAAGTGAGGCAGCGCTTCGAAGCGGTTACGATAGTTTTCCAGTCCGTCCTCTGCGCTTGCCATATTGGTTGTAAGAACAGCACCCGCTATCAGAACAGGTATGACGATAGCTTTTATAGTCATCATTATTTCTCCCTTGCTTTTACGAACGGCGGTTTGAGTCCGCTTATTCTTAAGCTTACGTAAGGGAGGAAATGTTGTTTTGTCTTGGGTCAATGTTTGCGTCTGGGCAGCTTTTGGTGGGTGGGCGTTGATTGGTAGTGATATTTTACTAATAAATATGGACTTCACTGTTGACCTTGCCGGAGATTCGGGTAGTATACGCCACACGTCAACGGGGGCACGGCCTTGATGACCAGCTCTTTAACAATTTGATCAGGTAATTCATGTGGGCGCTTGCTGA
>TARA_R110000824_G_scaffold97335_6_pt1 | contig 92295 bp, 92 predicted proteins | sample TARA_R110000824 | Tara Oceans TARA_R110000824 (sample SAMEA4397747) | marine metagenome | biome: Polar Biome; feature: [MES] marine water layer (ENVO:01000295) within the mesopelagic zone...; material: water (ENVO:00002006), including particulate matter (ENVO:01000060) such as...... | reverse complement strand
GGCATCGCCGACATCAATCTGCTTACCTTTTACAATCACATGCATCTTAATGATCCAATCCTAGAAGTGTGACCAATTTCCGCCAAAAAACAGCGCTCAATTCCATTTGAGGGCGGGACCATAGTTTTTGCGCGTTGTAATGTCAACACACGCTATTAGAAACGAAAAAATGCTGTGCCAGAGGCACCATTTTCTGGACCCCATTTATGAAGCAATCAACTGCTTCTTTAGTCTTCGTCGTTCTACGGAAGACGGAATATTCATAGCATCACGATACTTTGCAACGGTGCGCCGCGCAATATCTATCCCTTGAAGTTTCATCAATTCAACGATTTTATCGTCGGAAAGAATCTTGTTCGGTGCTTCATCGTTCACGAGTTGTTTCAACTTATGACGGACGGATGCTGCGGAGTGAGAATCGCCTCCCGAAGTTGCATTGATGGCGGACGTGAAGAAGTACTTCAGCTCAAAAACCCCGCGGGATGTTGCCAGGTATTTATTGGAGGTGACCCGGCTAACCGTGCTTTCATGCATCGAGATTGCCTCGGCGATGGTTTTGAGATTTAGCGGTCGCAAAAACTCGATGCCCTGGGTAAAAAACATTTCCTGCTCCTCAACCAGTGCAGAGGCTACTTTCAGGATTGTCTGGGCGCGCTGCTCGAGGGATTTAATCAGCCAGTTTGCTGAATTTATGCATTCGGAGAGATATTCTTTTTCCTCTTTGTGTCGGGACTTCGTATTGATGACTGAATAATAACGATTATTGACCAGAACTTTTGGCAGGGTTTCACTGTTCAACTCGACATGCCAGCCACCATCCGGGCGCCGGCGTACGAAAACATCCGGTACTACAGTCTGCGCAACTTCGCCACCGAACTGGAGGCCGGGTTTAGGGTCCAGTTCCTTGATTTCAGCAATCATGTCTGCGAGGTCTTCCTGATCTACCCCACAAATACCAAGGAGTTCCTTGAGGTTTCCCTCCGCGAGCAGATGAAGGTTCTCGAGAAGGGCGGCAATGGCAGGATCGTAACGGTTTTTCTCTTTCAGCTGTAGCGCCAGACAATCCGCCAGATCCAGCGCGAAGACACCTGTCGGTTCCAGTCCGCGTAATGTCTCCAGAACGTTGTTCAGCCGCTCATCTGTGCAGCCTAACGATTCTGCCGCCTCTTCCAAATCGCCAACAAGATAGCCCGTGTCACTTACAAGATCGATCAGATAGGATGCGATGAGCTTGTCCACAGGGGACAAGCCGAGAAGATTAAGCTGGGCCGCAAGATGATCCCGCAGCGATATATCATCGCTCAGCGTATTTTCCAGATTCATATCGGTCCCGGAAAAGGAACTGCTACCACCGGTGCTAGCGGCCAGAAAGCCGGTGCTTGCGGCATCGGCCCCGATCACATCCGATGGATTGTCCAAGGGCGCATCACTGGTATAGATATTGTCGTAATCGGTATCGATAGCGGCGTTTTCGGCGGCTGATAGCGGCGCGTTGTCGGAAATGCTGATTTCCTCCAGCGGGCCTGTGTCGCTTTCCCCCTCGAAATCCGAGCTATCGTCGGACGCGACATAATCATCCTCACCCGGTAAGGAATCATCGCGCTCAAGAAGTGGGTTCTTTTCCAATTCCTGCTCGACATAAGCGGCCAGATCCAGATTAGACATCTGCAACAGCTTGATCGCCTGTTGCAGCTGTGGAGTCATCACAAGCTGCTGGCTTTGTCTTAGATCAAGTCTGGGCGTTAGCGCCATTGTCACTCCTGATCCCTGTCAATCTCCAGCGGTCTAGAGATTGAAGCGATCCCCCAAGTAAACGCGTCTCACTCCTTCGTCGGACACAATCTCCGACGGGATCCCCTCTTTTATGACACGGCCTTCGTTAAGAATATATGCACGATCAATGATATCAAGCGTTTCGCGAACGTTATGTTCCGTGATCAGAACGCCAATACCGCGGTCTTTTAAGTGAGAAACCAGATCCCGTATATCGCCGACAGCGATCGGGTCAATTCCGGCCAAGGGTTCGTCCAGCATTATATAATTGGGCTTTCCGGCTAGTGCGCGAGCGATTTCAACCCGTCGCCGTTCTCCGCCGGACAGAGCGATTGCCGGTGTACGCCGAAGATGCGAGATGGAAAATTCCGCCAGAAGGCTCTCCAGCAGGTTCTCGCGCTTTTCATGTACAGGCTCAATCAGTTCGAGCACAGCACGGATATTCTGTTCGACATTCATGCCACGAAAGATAGAGGCTTCCTGAGGCAGGTAACCGATGCCGAGGCGGGCGCGGCGATACATCGGAAGCTCAGTTACATCGCGGCCATCGAGAATTATCGTGCCGTAGTCCGGGCGTAGCAGGCCGGAGATGATATAGAAGCTGGTGGTCTTGCCTGCGCCATTCGGACCGAGCAGGCCAACCGCTTCTCCCCGGTTAACAGTAATATCGACGCCACGAAGAATTGGCCGTTTTTTGAAGGATTTACCGATATTCTTTGCTTTCAGGCCGCTGTTCTCTGCTACCAGCCGCGGACGCTTATCCATCTCCTGAGTTCCTGTTGTCATAACCGTTCCATACTCTACTCGCCGGCTTTTTTCTCAGGAACAAATATTCCTTTTACACGGCCGTTATTGCCTTCGGTCGCGCCGCCGCCTTCAACCCGGCTCTTGCCTGAGACAAGATCAAGCGTCAAATTATTGCCGCGCAGCACGTTCTGTCCTTGCGTTAATACCACATTTCCCTGCAAATCGATCTGTTTATTCGTAACGTCATAAACGCCCTTGTCTCCTTGCGCGGTCTCACGTGGACTGGACAGGAAAACATCGCCAGTTGCATCGATTTGTCGGATATTGGCCGGGTCACCATTCCCGGATTGATTTTTCTCCGAATAATGAACAACCAATTTGTTTGAGCGCATTCGGATTTCACCTTGAACAACCTGCACGTTTCCCTCGAAGATTGCTTGCTGATTTGCTTGTTGTACTTCAAGGGAGTCGGCTGTGATTTCTATCGGCTGATTGGTGTCAAAGCCGCCACCGCCGGCTACGGACTGCGCAAATGCACCCGACAAACTTCCATATGCCACAAGGCTGAGGACAAAAAGCACGACTGTTATTTTCGAGAGGTGACTGGGCATTCGGGGATTTGTCCGTCGTCCGTTTAGGGGTTGATGATAAGCTTGACGTTACCGTCAAAGCGTATGTTACCAGTTATCTGGTCTGCGACAAGCCTGTCCGCCTCAATAATGCCAAGCGGTCCGTGGCCTTTCAGCGGTTTGTCGCTTCTTATCGTGTTCTTTTTAAGATTCACCGTGGCGGAATCAGCGGTCAGCTGGTTGCCGCTGTCACTGAAGACGTTAATCTCGCCAAAAAGATCGAGAATTCCGGTTTCTGTATCAAGCTCCCCTTCCGGCGCCGAGACTGAAATCCAGTCACCGCTATTCAAGGTGATGTCGGCTTGAAGGTTTTTAAGGGATACCAGCGATGCCGTTGCGGTTTTCTGGGTTGCGGTATCTGCCGTGACCACATAGTTGCGATCGCTTATGTCACTTGCAACATATTGCGGATTCTTCATGGTCAAGCCATCATCGGAAACGGTGACATCCGCATAATCAAGGGTAAACCCCTCGGGCTTATCAAGGTTGGGCAGAATAAACGCGAGACCGACGAGAAGGATTGCGAGCCCGAGAAGGATAAACTTTATAATCGCAACGAAATGGCTGTAGCGTGCGTTGAATTTCGTTTCCGCAAAGCCCGGAGCTCCAATAAAATCCTTTGCCCCGGCGAGAGTTTCGCCGGAAATCTTTTCTTCGGATGTAAGGGCATCGACAGGCTTCATTCTGCTACATCACCCCGCTGCGTAGGCAGTCATGAACGCTGATGATGCCGGTAGCTTTCTTGTTGTCCACGACGAACAGGCAGGTAATCCCGTTAAAACCGGTTGAATTCATCTGCGCCAGAGCCTCGCCTGCCAGGGCATGCGCCGATATCGTCTGTGGATTGCGGGTCATGACATCATTCACAGACTTCTCCAGCAGATCTGCGCCCATGTGGCGCCGCAAGTCCCCGTCCGTAATGATCCCCGCCAGAGATTGACCCTCCGCCAGAATACCGACACAGCCAAAGCTTTTGGCTGAAATTTCTATAAGCGCTTCGCTCATCGGGGTACCTTCCGGGACAAGCGGCATGGCATCGCCCGTATGCATGAGGTCTTCGACCTTGACCAGGGATCCGCCAAGCTTGCCACCTGGATGAAAAACCCGGTACTTCTCCGCATTGAAACCGCGACGGGCGAGAAGGGCAACAGCTAGTGCATCGCCCAACGCCAAGGTGGCGGTTGTCGAGGTTGTTGGCGCGAGGCCCATGGGGCAGGCTTCCGGTACCTCAGGCAGTAGCAATAGGGCATCGGCACGCCGGCCGAGAGTGCTGTTCGCTTTGCCCACGATTGCAATTAGCGGGATATGGAACCGGCGGGTATAAGCAATAATGTCGCTCAGCTCTTTCGTGCCGCCGGAATTGGAAAGACAAAGGACAACATCGTTGTTGGTGATCATACCAAGATCGCCATGGCTGGCTTCAGCAGGATGCACAAATTGAGCGGGTGTGCCCGTGGAGGCGAAGGTGGCAGCGATTTTGTTCCCGATATGACCGCTTTTTCCCATGCCGCTGACGATAACGCGACCTTTTGCGGCAAATATATAGTCGAGTGCCTTCACGAATTCCGCATCGAGGTCACCCTGAAGCTGCAGGAGGGCCTCCGCCTCCACTTTCAGGACTTTCCGGGCGGCAACGATATCCGGGTTTTCGTCAACCCTGGCTGTTACCGCTTCCTTCGAAATTGTCATCGATAAATCCGTTGTCTGCTTGTATTTTCCGTTTCGCTCTATGCTTGGCCTGCATACTGCTGTTAAACTCACTCAATATATAAGAAAATTATGTGTTTTTAACAAGGCAAATGGCCGCTGGCTGCTTTGTATCAGCTATGCGCGAATATGTCCGTGTCCATCCATCCCGACAGATCCAGTTTCGCCCGGACCGGCAAAAATTCGAAACAGCGATGCGCGAGCTCCTGTCGATCTTCCCGTTCCAACATTTCATCCAGGCAATTTTTCAAATCATGCAGATAAAGAACATCCGACGCGGCGTATTCCATCTGTGCGTCCGAAAGTTCCTCAGCGCCCCAGTCGGAGGATTGCTGCTGTTTGGAAATGTCGATGCCAAGCAATTCCTGGCAAAGATTCTTGAGGCCATGCCGGTCAGTATAGGTTCGCACAAGGCGGGAGGCAATTTTCGTGCAATATACCGGTGCGCAGGTCACACCGAGATAATGCTCAATGACCGCAATATCGAAGCGGCCAAAGTGAAACAGCTTGAGCCTGTCGGGGTCGCCGAGTTGACGGACAAGGTTGGGAGCTTCGTACTTTTTGCCGTCGAATTTCACCAGATGGGCGTTGCCGTCGCCGGAAGAAAGCTGGATGAGACAAAGGCGATCCCGATGCGGCAGCAAACCCATGGTTTCACTGTCCACGGCGATGATGGAGCCAAGGTCCACGTCGTCCGGCAGATCACCTTGATGTTGAAAAATTGCCATTCCATCCTCCGATAACGGCTAGCGCGATATGAAGGATAGAGGCATAACCGTAAAAATATGCTGAAGTATTGGTGCCCAGGAGAAGACTCGAACTTCCACTTCCATACAGAAACTAGCACCTGAAGCTAGCGCGTCTACCAATTCCGCCACCTGGGCAACTTATTGTCGCCTCTGATATAAAGCGCGTGATCGGATGTCAACTAACTTCGTCAATTCTTTTAAAGTATTTTTCGGTTTGCACTTGGCGCAAGTGGTTTAAGCAGGTAAATATTGGCCCAGTTCAGGGGTAAGCGGGCATTGTTTTGGTGCTGCTTTAGGACAGAGGAATATAAGGTATGTCGGCTAAATTGATTACCATTTTCGGCGGTTCCGGTTTCATCGGACGCCATCTGGTGGGGCGGCTTGCAGCGAAAGGACATCAAATTCGCATCGCGACACGTGATCCAGAGAGTGCGGCACAGCTGATGACCCAGGGCACCGTGGGACAGATAGTCGGCTTTAAAACCAACGTCCGAAACCAGCTCTCTGTCGAGAAAGCCGTTGCTGGCGCCGATGTTGTGATTAACCTGGTTGGCATTCTCTATGAGAAAGGGGCGCAGAACTTCGGGCGTTTGCATGTGGATGCGGCTGAGAGGATTGCAGCTGCCGCGAAGGCAGCAGGTGCAAAACAGCTTGTCCATATGTCTGCACTCGGCGCGAGTAAAGATCACGACTCCGCCTACGCCCGCAGCAAGGCGGTTGGCGAGGAACTGGCGGCGAAAGAATATCCCGGTGCTACAATTCTCCGTCCCTCTGTTGTTTTTGGACGGGATGATGATTTTTTCAATCGGTTTGCAAGTATCTTGTCGCTGGCTCCGGTATTTCCCCTGGCGGATGGCGGAGACAAGAAAATGCAGCCAATATGGGTGGAAGATCTCGTGGATGCAATTGATCTGATACTGGAGACCCCGGAACAGCAAGGTAAAATCTGGGAGTTGTCGGGACCCGATGCATACAGCTTCTGCGAACTGATGGAGAAGGTGCTGGAGTTTACCAATCGTAAATGCCTGCTGTTGCCCGTTCCCTCGGGCATGATGTCGCTGATGGCAACGTTTTTGGCGTTGGCGCCCGGACGACCGCAGTTGACCCCGGATCAGGTCAAACTCCTGCAATATGATAATGTTCCGAGCGGCGACTTTCCGAATTTGGGGGATCTCGGCATAAAACCCGCAACTATTGACGTTATCGTACCGGAGTATCTGAAACGGTATCGTCGTGGCGGCGGCATGAAGTCAGACATCGCCGAATAGGTCCGAATCGGAACTAAAATATCCTAGTGTTAAAAAATATCTGACCAGTTTTACTTAGACCCAACGATGGTTTTGTAATTTTAGGTCATTCTTGCTGACATAAAATTACATTTTCGCTGGTATTCCTGATATAATTAAGGTATTCAGGGTCGTTGGTTCGCAATTTCCGGCTGTCCTGCCCTGTCTGAGAGGGCCTGGGAATGCCGGGCGCTGTATGCCGAATCTGACTTTGTAATAAGTATTGATCTTAAATTTGAATGGCTGAGCCCGGCACGCCGGGCTCGGAACGGGAATAGCTGATGACTGGAAAAATGCTGAAATTTGTCTCGCTGGAAAAGAAAATGCCAACGAAGCGCGCTGCGGATACACGGCGCCAGGATTTCAGCGAGATTTATGACGAATTCAACAGCGACCGCGCAACGGAGCAGGCAAGCCGCTGCTCACAATGCGGAATTCCCTATTGTCAGGTTCATTGTCCGGTTCAGAACAACATCCCGGATTGGTTGATGATGACGGCTGCCGGCCGTCTGGAAGAGGCTTATGAAGTCAGTCAGGCAACGAATAACTTTCCGGAAATTTGCGGACGTATCTGCCCTCAGGACCGCCTTTGTGAAGGATCCTGCGTGATTGAGAAAGGCTTTGAGTCCGTCACAATTGGCGCCGTGGAAAAATACATCACCGATACGGCATGGGAGAAGGGCTGGGTCAAACCAACCGTCCCGCATCAGGAGCGGGACCAATCCATTGGTGTGATCGGCGCCGGGCCCGGCGGTCTTGCGGCGGCGGATCAACTCCGTAAAAAAGGATATCAGGTACATGTTTATGATCGCTATGATCGGGTTGGCGGATTGCTGATTTATGGTATTCCCAATTTCAAGCTCGAAAAGGAAGTGGTTGAGCGGCGGGCCAAATTGTTGAATGACAGCGGCGTTACCTTTCATCTGAATTTCGATATCGGTCGCGATGCGACTCTTGCCGAACTTCGTGCAAAACATGACGCCGTTATAATTGCGACAGGCGTTTATAAATCGCGGGACATTTCCGTGCCTGGCAGCGGGGTTGCCGGCATTGTTCCGGCGCTGGAGTATCTGACGGCCTCAAACCGCAAAGGACTGGGCGATTCTGTCCCGGAATTTGAGGATGGAACGCTCAATGCCGACGGCAAGAATGTCGTTGTCATTGGTGGTGGTGATACGGCGATGGACTGCGTTCGCACGGCCGTGCGCCAGGGTGCGAAGTCCGTCAAGTGCCTCTATCGGCGGGACCGGAAGAATATGCCGGGATCCCTGCGCGAAGTTGAAAATGCTGAAGAAGAGGGCGTTGAGTTTGTCTGGCTGTCGGCGCCCAAGGCCTTTCTCGGGGACGACACCGTCCGCGGCGTCAAGGCGATCAATATGCATTTGGGGATAGCGGATTCAACAGGACGTCAGGTGCCGGTGGAGATTGACGGATCGGAGCATGACATCCCATGCGACCTTGCCATCAAGGCGCTCGGCTTCGATGCCGAGGATATTCCACAACTGTTCGATGAACCGGGTCTTGAGGTGTCGCGTTGGGGCACGATTTCCGTCAATTTCAAGACGGCGATGACCAATCTTGAGGGTGTCTTTGCCATTGGTGACATCGTGCGCGGGGCGTCTCTTGTTGTCTGGGCCATTCGAGACGGACGGGATGCGGCGCAATCCGTGCATCAGTTCCTTATGGAAAAACAGAGAAACGAACAATCGGCGCTGGCCTCTTAACGGAGTGAGATGAAAATGAAAAAGCAATTTGATAATCGGTCCGCCCGTCTCACCGCCGGTGAAGAGTTCGTCAAATCCTGGGCGGAGAATGCCGCGCATTTGCAGGCGAACGGCCTTTATGACCCGGCTGAGGAAAAGGATAACTGCGGCGTTGGTCTCGTGGCCGCTATTGATGGTAAACCATCGCGTTCCGTTGTTGTGGCGGGGATTGATGCGTTGAAGGCTGTCTGGCATCGCGGCGCTGTTGATGCGGACGGCAAGACCGGCGATGGCTGCGGCATTCATGTGCAAATTCCGCAGGACTTTTTTAAAGAGCATATTGCGCGCACCGGCCATGAACCCATTGACGGCAAACTGGCGGTTGGCATGGTTTTTCTGCCGAAGACAAATTTTGAAGCTCAGGAAACCTGCCGGACAATCGTCGAGAGCGAGATCCTCGCTTTCGGCTACTATATCTATGGTTGGCGACAGGTGCCGGTCGATGCAAGCATCATTGGTGAAAAAGCCAACGCCACCCGTCCCGAAATCGAACAGATCATGATCGCCAACTCACGCGGTGTGGACGACAATGAATTTGAACGCGACCTCTATATCATTCGGCGTCGGATTGAGAAGAAGGTCTTGGCGGCTCACATTAGCGGCTTTTATATCTGCACGCTTTCCTGCCGCTCCATCATCTATAAGGGAATGTTCCTGGCGGAGCAGCTTTCCAGTTTTTATCCCGATTTGTTGGACGAGCGTTTCGTGTCGACCTTTGCGATTTATCATCAGCGTTATTCCACGAACACTTTCCCGACTTGGAATCTGGCACAGCCATTCCGCATGCTCGCCCATAATGGTGAAATCAACACGATTCGCGGCAATATAAACTGGATGAAAAGTCATGAAATCCGCATGGTTTCCGATACGTTCGGAGACAAGTCGGATGATGTGAAGCCGATCATTCAGGCCGGAAGTTCCGACAGTGCGGCGTTGGATGCGGTATTCGAAGTTCTGGTTCGCGCGGGCCGTAGTGCGCCAATGGCGAAAACTCTGCTGATTCCCGAAAGTTGGGGAAACAAGGAGAATATGCCAGCGAAGCACAAGGCGCTTTACGCCTATTGCAACTCGGTGATGGAGCCATGGGATGGTCCGGCGGCGATCTGCGCGACGGACGGGCGCTGGGTTGTTGCCGGGATGGACCGCAACGGTCTTCGTCCTCTGCGCTATACAATCACCGGGGACAACCTGCTGCTTGTCGGTTCTGAGACGGGTATGGTCCCGGTCAATGAGTCAAAGATTACCCGCAAAGGCCGGGTTGGCCCGGGGCAGATGATCGGCGTCGACCTTCAGAAGGGCCGTTTCTATTTTGACCGTGAATTGAAAGACAAGATGGCGAATGCACAGCCGTTTGACAAATGGATCGAAAATACTGTCGATCTTGGCAGAAAAATTGCGGGATCACCGGAAGTGCGGAAGTTTGACCGGACAAACCTTCGGAAACGTCAGCTTTGCGCCGGCTGGTCACTTGAGGATCTGGAACTGATTGTCCAGCCTCTGGTCGAAGATGGCAAAGAGGCTGTCGGTTCGATGGGCGATGATACACCGCTTGCTGTGCTGTCCAATCAATATCGCGGCCTTCACCATTATTTCCGGCAGAGGTTCAGCCAGGTGACAAACCCGCCAATTGACAGCCTGCGGGAGCGCAGCGTCATGACGCTCAAGACTCGTCTTGGCAATCTGAACAACATTCTGGATGAGGATAAGAGCCAGGCTGAAATCCTGTCACTTGAATCGCCGGTGCTGACCAATGGCGAGTTTCATGCCATGCAGGAATATATGGGCGACGGTGCTCAGGTCATCGATTGCACCTTCAATGTTGATGATGGTCCGGATGCGCTGACCAACGCGCTCCGGTATATCCGGACAGAGGCGGAAAATGCTGTCAGGGGCGGTTGTGCCCATCTGATCCTGAGTGATATCACTTGCGATGAATCACGGGCACCTATTCCTTCTATTCTGGCCGCCGCCGGTGTTCATACGCATCTCGTAAACGAGGGGTTGCGGACCTTCACGTCCATTAACATCCGCTCGGGTGAATGTCTGGATGTGCAATATTTCGCTGTCCTGATTGGCGTGGGCGCGACGACGGTCAACGCCTACCTGCTGCAGGAAGCTATTATGGATCGTCATGAACGGGGCTTGTTCCCCGGTCTGGACGTTCAGAGCTGTCTGGCCCGTGCCAAAGATGCAATCGATCAGGGCCTGTTGAAGGTTATGTCAAAGATGGGCATTTCCGTCATTAGTTCCTATCGCGGTGGCTATAACTTCGAAGCGGTGGGGTTATCTCGGGCGCTGGTGGCGGAATTCTTCCCTGGCATGCCGTCCCGTGTATCCGGAATTGGTCTTCCGGGTATTCAGCACAAGGTAATTGAGCAGCACACCAAAGCCTATCGTGAGGATGTCATCAGCCTTCCTGTCGGAGGGTTGTATCGTTACCGCGCGTCAGGCGAGGTGCATTCATTTGATGGTGAACTCGTTCATCTACTGCAAACTGCAGTGGAGAAAGACAGCTACTCACTCTACAAAAAATACAGCGATGGAATGCGCCGGATGGCGCCGGTCAATTTGCGCGATCTGCTTGATTTCAAATCACAACGTCAGCCGATCTCCATCGATGAGGTGGAGAGTATCACGGAAATTCGCAAGCGGTTCGTAACCGGTGCGATGAGCCTTGGCGCCCTTAGTCGGGAAGCGCATGAAACACTTGCCATTGCTATGAACCGGATTGGCGGCAAGTCGGATAGCGGAGAAGGCGGTGAAGATGTAAGCCGTTATAAGCCGCGGGCAAATGGCGACAACGCGAATTCTGCCATCAAGCAGATTGCCTCGGGCCGTTTTGGTGTTACAGCCGAATATCTGAACAACTGTGAAGAAATCGAAATCAAGATTGCCCAGGGCGCGAAGCCCGGTGAGGGCGGCCAGTTGCCGGGTTTCAAGGTGTCGGAGATGATTGCAAAGCTCCGGAATTCGACCCCCGGCGTGACCCTGATTTCGCCGCCGCCGCATCATGACATCTATTCCATCGAAGATCTGGCACAGCTCATCTATGACCTCAAGCAGATCAACCCAGAGGCCCGGGTCTGCGTCAAGCTCGTCGCGGAAGCCGGTATTGGTACGGTCGCGGCCGGCGTGGCCAAGGCAAAAGCGGACGTTATCATGATCTCCGGCAACTCCGGTGGTACCGGCGCAAGCCCGCAGACGTCGTTGAAATATGCCGGTGTCCCCTGGGAAATGGGTCTGCCGGAGGTCAATCAGGTGTTGACCCTGAACAAGCTTCGCCACGGTGTTTTGCTGCGGGTCGATGGTGGTATGAAAACCGGCCGTGATATTGTCATCAGCGCGATGATGGGCGGAGAGGAGTATGGCCTCGGCACCGGTGCACTGGTGGCGATGGGCTGTATTCTTGTGCGCCAGTGTCATTCGAACACATGTCCGGTTGGTATTTGTACGCAGGACGAGGACCTTATCAAGAAATTCGAAGGGAACGCCGACAAGGTAGTCAATCTGTTCAGTTTCCTTGCTGAGGAGGTGCGCGAGATTCTGGCGCAGCTCGGATACCGGTCCTTGCAGGAAATCATCGGACGTAGCGGGCTGCTCTCGCAGGTCAGCCGTGGCTCGGCTCATCTTGATGATCTCGATCTGAACCCGCTGCTGGCTGAAGCCGATGCCGGAAACAATCCGCGCTATTGTGTCAATGAAGGACCGGTTCCCGTGCCGGAAACACTGGATGCGCAGATGATCATGGACGCGGCCAGTGTGTTCACAAAAGGCGGCGAGAAGAAGCAGCTTGCCTACAGTATTCGTAACACTCATCGGGCCATCGGTACCAAGCTGTCATCGCAGATCGTGCGGACATTCGGAATGACCGGGCTGGAGCCCGGCCATATCACCGTCCGGCTTCGTGGCTCGGCGGGGCAGTCTCTCGGCGCTTTTGCGGTTCAGGGGTTGAAGCTTGAAGTCCTCGGTGATGCCAATGATTACTGTGGCAAGGGACTGTCGGGCGGCAGCATTGTTGTCCGTCCCCTGACCTCAAGCCCGCTTAAATGGAATGAAAACGCCATCATCGGCAACACGGTTCTCTATGGCGCGACCTCAGGCTCGCTCTATGCAGCCGGTCAGGCAGGAGAACGGTTTGCCGTCAGAAACTCGGGCGCTATCTCAGTGGTCGAGGGTTGCGGTACAAATGGATGTGAATATATGACGGGTGGCATGGTTGCCATTCTGGGCACCGTTGGAGATAACTTCGCGGCCGGAATGACGGGCGGTATGGCCTTCGTATATGACATTGATGATGTCCTGCCTATTCACATTAATGGCGAATCAGTCGTGTATCAGCGGCTTGAATCCGCATACTGGGAAGACGTCCTGAAAAAGATGATTTCTGATCATGCTGAAAATACGCATTCGCAGTTTGCCCAGGCTCTTTTGGCTGACTGGGGCTGGGAACGGGAGAGATTTTATCAGGTTTGCCCGAAAGAGATGCTCAACAAGCTGGAACATCCGATATCGGACGAGGTTGCTCAGCGAACAGCGTGAGGATAATTAAGCCCGAATTTATGAAGCCGGAGCGATTAAGCTCCGGCTTTTTTGTGCGGCAGAATTTGCCGTAAACCGGATAGAAAGTCCCTTCTGGCGCCGGATTTCGCATGACTACAGGGCAAACAGGGCGATATTCGCCCATTCAAACTGGCATGGAGCTTGCTGCTATTCAGGTAACTCGAAGACATGAATACGGTTGCAGGAGATACCAAAATGGATAGCACAACGGCCTTTAAAAATCTGGATTCTGGATTGTCCGCCACCACATATGCCGATCCGATCATCAGCATGGTAGATGTCAAATGGGCGGCCCGCCGCTTCATCCTCGTCTATGGGGAGGAAGCTCCAGAAATGGCTCTTCGGCAGGTGGACCGGCTGGATCAGCTCGGCAAGATACGGGTTGCAGAAATGTTCGAACGAATTCGGCGTGAATGTGCGCGGCTACTTCAACGAAGTGAAAATCTTCGCATATATCCTGTCAACTGACGAACCGGTCAGCTGATCGCAACATTTTTAATAAAACCTGCAAACAGCCTATTCTACATTCCGGTCTCATGGGTTAATGTCTCCCCATGCGAACATTATATCATTTCTGGATTTCTCCTGCCTGCCGCAAAGTCCGTCTGGCACTGGCGGAAAAAGGATTGAAATTTGATCTTAAAATTGAGAAGCCTTGGGAACGGCGGCACAATCTTCTGGCCCGCAATCCGGCGGGAGAGGTGCCTGTGTTGGTGGACGAGAATGACATCATATTGTCCGACAGTCAGGCGATTTGTGAGTATCTTGACGAGACTTATGAGGATGTCCCGCTGTTCCCGAAGGATCGTCTTGACCGGGCTGAGGCACGCCGCCTTATTGGCTGGTTCGACCGGAAATTCTTCAACGAGGTGACGGATAACCTGGTTGAGGAAAAAATCATGAAGCGGCTGACCAAATCGGGAACACCGAATACGGCCGCGATCCGCGCCGGTCATCATAATATTCATTATCATCTCGAATATATTACCTACCTTGTGGAACGCCGGTCCTGGCTGGCGGGTGACGATTTCGGTCTTGCTGACATTGCCGCCGCCGCACAACTCTCCAGCGTCGACTATCTGGGAGACGTCCCGTGGGAGCAGCATCCATCCGCGAAAATATGGTATGCCCGGGCAAAGTCACGGCCGAGTTTCAGGGCCATTCTGGCGGATAATTTGCCTGGCATGCCCGCACCACCGCATTATGCCGACCTCGATTTCTAAATCAGACCCCCCCCATGTCGATAAGACGCGTATTCGCGAAATGGCGCAAGCTGAAGGATTTGATGCCGTCGGCTTTGCGCCCGCTGATATCGGTCAGATTCCGGGCAACAGATTGCAGGACTTCATCGCTCTGGAGCGCCATGGCGATATGGACTGGATTGTCGAGAAAGCGGCATGGCGCCGCCATCCGCAGGCGCTCTGGTCCGACGCGCGAACAGTGATTATGCTGGCTCTGAATTATGGTCCGGAAACAGACCCACTTGCTCATACTGGCAAGGCTGATCGTGGTGTTATTTCTGTTTATGCGCAGGGCCGTGACTATCATGACGTCATCAAGAAAAAGCTCAAGCGCATCGCGCGCGCGCTTCTCAAGGATTATGGAGGCGACGTTAAGGTATTTGTTGATACTGCACCGGTAATGGAAAAGCCGCTTGCGGCGGCGGCGGGCCTTGGCTGGCAGGGGAAGCACACCAATCTCTTAAGCCGGGAATATGGGTCCTGGCTATTTCTCGGATGTATTTTCACGACCCTTGATATTCCGCCGGATACGAGAGAAGAGGGGAGTTGCGGCTCCTGCACCGCCTGCCTTGATATATGCCCGACGAATGCCTTTCCTGCACCCTATCAGCTGGATGCGAAACGTTGCATTTCCTATCTCACGATTGAGACAAGAACACATATCGAGCGCGACCTGCGCCCATTGATCGGGAACCGGATCTATGGCTGTGATGATTGCCTGGCGGTTTGCCCATGGAATAAATATGCAAAACATGCCAGGGAATTGAGTTTAGAGCCAAAGCCGGAACTAAATGCGCCAAAACTGGCAGATCTCGTAACATTGGATGATGCGGCGTTTAGGGCACTGTTTGCCGGCACGGCAGTGAAAAGGCTCGGGCGTAATCGTCTTGTCCGGAACGTATTGATTGCAATCGGCAACGGCGGTAACAGTGAATATCTTGCAATCGTGAAGCCACTTCTCAGTGACGCGTCGCCGATTGTCAGGGTTGCCGCCGTCTGGGCGGTAGGCCGGCTCGCCGACATAGTATCCTATACTCGGTTGCGGGATGAATTTGCGGAACAGGAAACAGATGACGCTGTTCTCACCGAATGGAAATTGAGTGAGGGAGATTTTAATGAGTCGGCTGGATAGTTTTATACGGCGGGTGAGTGCGCAACGGGATTGCCTGAACCATGCGGCTGACTTGATAAAGGATTTCCCCGGCAGCGTTCTGGAACTGGGCCTTGGAAATGGCCGGACATATGACCATTTGCGTACCCTCATGCCGGAGAGGGATATTTATGTGTTCGATCGTCATGTGAAGGCGCATCCTGATTGCATCCCTGATGATGACCATATGATCGTCGGAGATTTTCTCGAAACGCTGCCGATCGCTCTTGAACGAATGAAAATGAAGGCGGTTCTGGCCCATTGCGATATTGGCTCCGGCGACAAGGCCGCGAGTGTCGCACTTGCAAAGATCCTTGGAGAGAGCCTGCCAAACTTGCTGGTGACCGGTGCCGTTATCGTCAGTGATCAGCCATTTGACCTCGATATCTGGCAAGGCCAATCACTGCCCGAAAGTGTGGCCGAAGGCCGTTACCATATATATCGTCAGGTATAGCGTTCTCTATCGCGCAAGATAGCCACCGTCCGCCACAAACTCGGCTCCGGTAACAAATGCGGCCTCGTCAGAGGCAAGATAGAGGATCATTGAGGCGATCTCCTCCGGTTTGCCAAGACGGCCAAGAGGGTGCGATTGTTTCAATCTCGTTTCTTCCGCTTCGCGTTCACTTTCGATGATTTTATCGAAGCGCCGCATCACCATAGGCGTTTCGATATATCCCGGATGAACCGAATTTACCCGGACGTTATAGCCTTTCTCTGCGCATTCAATCGCGGCGGCTTTGGTGAAGAGACGGACGCCGCCCTTGCTCGCCGCATAGGCCGAGATATTGGGCAAACCGACAAATCCGAGGACGGAGGAAATATTGACGATAGCGCCGCCGCCGGTATCTTTCATGCTGCTTACGGCGGCTTGCGTTCCGAGAAAAGTGCCGTCCAGATTGATTGCAATTGTTTGCCGCCAGAAATCATATGACATATCGAGCAAGCCCTTCGCCCGGCCGATGCCGGCGGAGTTGACCAGAATGTCCAGCCGTCCCCACCGTGCGACAACGGCATCAACAACTTTGCGCCACTCTTCAGGATTTACAACATCGAGGGATTGGTAAAACACCTCATGGCCTTCTCTCGCCAATTCCGCTGCCAGTTTCTCTCCCTTGTCCTGTTCAATGTCGGTGATGGCGACCTTCGCTCCTTCACGCAGGAACCTCTCGACGGTTGCGCGGCCAATGCCTGATGCGCCGCCAGTGACGAGGGCGATTTTTCCGTCTATTCGACCTGCTGAATTTGAATTCCCTGACATTATTCCTCCCCCTTTTTATTATTATCCAAGAACTTTGCCGCAAGCCTTGCCATCGGGCAAGCCCAAACCCGTGAATTCTAGGAGCGGAGGATTTCTCTACCGCATGCCGGTAAAGTCGAAATCGACAACGACGGGCGCGTGATCAGAGGGTTTTTCCCAGTCGCGCGGCGTCAGCATTATCTCCATAGCCTTCAGGTGGGGCTTGAGCGAAGGGGTGACCCAGACATGATCAAGCCGACGGCCACGATTGGACGCGCGCCAGTCCCGCGCGCGATAGCTCCACCAGGAGAAGAGGGGTTCAGGTTCCGGCACAAAATGGCGCATGGCATCAACCCAGCCGTGAGACTCATACATCCGTGTCATATGTTCCACTTCGACCGGTGTATGGCTGACAACCTTGAGCAGTTGCTTGTGATTCCAGACATCGGTTTCAAAAGGGGCGACATTCAGATCGCCCACCAGAATCATTTTATTGTCGTCCGCCCGTCGCTCCGTAAACCAGTCCGCCATTTCCGTCATGAAATCAAGTTTATGGGCGAACTTGTCATTCAGAGTGATATCAGCGATATCACCGCCTGCGGGAACATAGAAATTATGAATTTCTACGCCGTTTTCGAGTGTTATGGCAAGGTGACGCTTGTCGTCCCTGCCACACCACTGAATGGGCTCGGTTCGGGCAAAAGGAATTTTTGAGAAAATTGCGACGCCATTATAGCTTTTTTGTCCGGCAATGGCGTAATGCTCGTATCCCATCCCGGCAAAGTGTTTAAGCGGGAATTCATTGTCCGTTACTTTTGTTTCCTGCAGGCACAGGACGTCCGGCTGGCTTTGTTTGACAAAAGCTTCCACATGGGCAATGCGGGCACGAACAGAATTGACGTTCCAGGTGGCGACACGCAGTTGACTCATTTTTTCTCTTTCTTAGGCGATTCTTAGAAAATATTGAAGCTGTTGCCGGTAATGGCAATTGGCCAGTGGCCATGTTCAAAAAGCTTGTATTTAAGGGCAAAGGGGTGACTGTCTTCTTCTCCTGCAGCGAGGACCAGCGCCGCCTGGTGGCAGCTTTGCAGCGCTGATCCGACGGCGGCGCGGATCAACTCCTGATCCTCTACGACCGCGTCGGACGTGGCAACCTCTACGGCACTGTTGATGATGTCCGATGCCGTGGCCGAGACATGGGTGAGGGCGAGATTGAGATCCTCTTCGCTCATAAGCTCAAGGGCCGAAGTCGTTAGCGCCATACGGAGCTGTTCTTCCGCGTCCCACCATTCACTGTTGAACTCAGGGTTGGCAGCGGCATATGCTGCATCTTCCCAGCTTTCCACTTCTGCGACGAAAGCACCGGGGAAGCCCAGCCCGTCCATATAATCACGGGCCGCGATCAGGCTGTCCTGATCGAGAGGTTCACCGACTTCATTAAACCAGGGAATTGAAGGAATCAGCTTATTGAAGCGGACAACGGATATTAACGTCGGATAATCTTCGATGTCCGGCAGATCTTCATCGAAGTCGTCGTCATATTCCATATCGGTATCTCGGCTGTTGAACATGAACGATTTTCTAACATGGAACAGCAGATAAATTCATTCTTATTCGTACTGGCTGTCAAAGAAGGTGAAAAGTTCAGGTTTCAACTTGATATTTTTCTCCATCTTGCCGAGGCTGATGCTTGTCACCTGCCCTTGTGCATCGGTTACAAGCCACTGACGCAGCTGAAGTGGATTATCGCTAAAAATCAGCACGATATTGCCTTCGTCGGGATTTTCCGTATCGACAATGGTCAGGCGGAGCGTATTGGCGTCATTCTCGACCTTGGTGACGGTAACGTCATCACTTAAGTTTGCCTCCTCGTCAAGCAGGACATTCACAGGGGTTGCAGAGAGCGGCAAGCGGGTAGTTTCCTTAAGCTCCTTGTCATGGAAGACAAGCCAGAGCCCGTCCGCGACAACAAGGATCTGGGCGGGGGGCTTATACTCAAACCGCATACGACCGGGTTTGCGCATATAGACCTCGCCCTCGGCGATTCCACCGGCCGAGTCGATTTGCAGGAAGTCTGCTTTCATAGTCTTGATGGTGTCAAGGTAGGCCTCGACCCGATCAACCTCGGCCTGATCCTGTGCATTCAGTTCGGCAACCGCAGGGGAGGCACCGAGCACCAGAATCAGAAATGCATAAAGGGCATAGGCAGGTTTCAACAAGTAACGCATTTATTTCTCACTTTAAGATCAAAGCTGGTTCTTACACCGATATTCTTCAGATATGGGAATGCTCCGATAAAAAGCTAGAAAAAAGCCTGATCCTTTATCGTTCACGGTCATTGATGTCCCGGGCCAGCACTTCTCGTTTGCCCACGTGATTGGCGGCGCCGATGACACCTTCTTTTTCCATCTGGTCGATGATCCGCGCAGCACGGTTGTAGCCGATTTGCAAATGCCTCTGCACGAAACTAGTTGAGGCTTTCCGTTCCCGACAGACAAGCTCAACCGCTCGGTCATAAAGTTCATCGCCGGAATTCCCACCTGGTCCGCCTGACATTCCGTCAAATTCGCCCTGATCCTCTTCCGTGACTTCTTCCTTGTAATTGGGCTCGCCCTGCGTTTTCAGGAAACTGACAACCTGCTCCACTTCCTCGTCGGAAACGAACGGTCCGTGGACACGCTGGACCCGTCCGGCACCGGGCATGTAGAGCATATCACCCTGACCAAGGAGCTGTTCCGCCCCTTGCTCACCGAGCACGGTACGGCTGTCAATCTTGGAGGTAACCTGGAAGCTGATCCGGGTCGGGAAGTTCGCCTTGATGGTGCCAGTGATGACGTCAACAGATGGGCGCTGGGTGGCCATAATCACATGCAGCCCGGCGGCACGGGCCATCTGGGCGAGGCGTTGCACCGCTCCCTCAATATCCTTGCCAGCAACCATCATCAAGTCCGCCATTTCGTCGACAATGATTACGATCATTGGCAACGGCTCCGTATCGAGGGCCCGTTCTTCGAAAACCGGCTCGCCGCTCGCCGCGTCAAAACCTGTCTGGACGGTGCGTTTGAGAACTTCGCCCTTTTTCTGGGCTTCGCGAATACGCTGGTTATAGCCATCGACATTTCGGACGCCGAGCTCTGCCATCTTGCGGTAGCGATTTTCCATCTCCTTGACCGCCCATTTAAGGGCAACGACGGCTTTGCCCGGCTCGGTGACAACGGGAGCCAGCAAATGCGGAATTCCGTCATAAACAGACAGTTCCAGCATTTTCGGGTCAATCATGATAAAGCGGCATTCTTCCGGTGACAGCCGGTAGAGCAGGGACAGGATCATCGTGTTCACAGCGACCGATTTACCGGACCCTGTCGTACCGGCGATCAGCAGATGCGGCATCCGGGCAAGATCCGCCACTACCAGATCACCGCCAATATCCTTGCCAAGTGCAAGGGTTAGTTTTGAATTTGTGCTTTCATAAGCCGCAGCCGAGAGGAGTTCCCGTAGGAAGACGGTTTCCCGCCGCTGGTTCGGAAGCTCGATGCCGATGGCGTTGCGTCCGGGAATGACCGCAATACGCGTTGAAATGGCGCTCATCGAACGGGCAATGTCGTCAGCGAGTCCGATCACGCGGGAACTTTTCAATCCCGGGGCTGGTTCCAATTCGTAAAGAGTGACAACGGGTCCAGGCCGGACACGGCTGATATCGCCTTTGATGCCGTAATCATCCAACACGGATTCCAGCAATCTGGCGTTTTTGGATAACGCCTCTTCACTAACGGGCTTGGAGGCCTGCTTCGCACTCGGGAGCGACAGGAGATCAAGCGGCGGCAATTGATATTCATCTGCTGGGCCAAGCTTAAGTGCAGGTTGTTTTTCTGCAGCAACCCGCTTGCCGACGGCGGCGCTGGATTTACGCTGCTCGATCTGAGGTTCAATGGCCTTGCGGACTTCCGACTTTTTCGGCTTTGTTAATTGTGCTTTTTTCTTTCGGGGCGGGGCGTCCGCATCTTCGTCTTCTGTATCGTCTATGTCATCGGCACTACCGCGAAAGCGGAAATCCCGGAGATAACCGGGCGCCAGCAGCAATGTCTGCACAACGGCTTTCAGAGAAAGGCCGACAACCCGCCATTCCTGACCGGATACACCGAACGAAATAAGGAGAAGTATGGCGGCAATTACCAGCATGATCGGGCCAAGGATCGCGGGGTGAATATTCACGCCGATCTGCTGGCCGGCCACGATCACGGAATTGAAGATAACCTCTCCGACTATACCACCATAACCGGAATTAAGAGGCCAGCTATCTGTAACCGGCAAGGCGGCAAGTGTCGCCGCAGCAAAGGAAACCCCGAAAGGTAGCACTGCAAGATGGAGCCATCCCCAGCGAAGGCCGCGATGGGACATTACGCGCCAGGCCCAGGCGATGAGCCCGAGGATGAGTGCGACCGCGCCGAAGCCGATCGTTTGTAACAACAGGTCTGCAAGATGCGCACCGCCGAGACCCAGAAAATTACCAGCCGGATTGGCCGTCGCGTGGTTGAAGTTCGGATCGTCCGGGGAATAGGAAACAAGCGATAAAATACAAATCAGCGCGAGGATAAGAAGCGCAAACCCGCCCAGCTCGATAAGCCGTCGGTGAAGAAAATCTACGCTTCCACTCGGCAACAGGGAAATCGATTTGGAGCCTTTTGATTTAAACATCATACTGGTATTCTATAAGCTATTGGCCAGCCTAGATAAAGCCTCTTTGCTGTTTTCCGGTTCCGCAACGAGGGCGACACGAATATATGGATCGCCGGGGTTAATACCGTCAGCACCGGCAACACTCAAATACCGACCTGGCAATACCCGGATTGCAGCCCCTGTCCAGAGTCGTTTGGCCGCCTCGACACCATCGCCGACATCAAGCCAGAGGAAAAAGCCGCCTTCGGGGCGGTAAAATCCGAAATTCGTTCCGAAGATTTCCTCGGCCATATCGAATTTGGCGCGATAGAGAGCGCGGTTTTCCTTGACATGGGCATCGTCATTCCAAAGAGCGGCGGCGGCGGCACAGACCGGCAGCGGTGAGGCGGCGCCCGAAAAACTGCGCAAATTCAGGAAAGTTTGGATGAGCGATGTTTCGCCAACGCAGAACCCGGATCTAATGCCCGCGGCACTGGAGCGCTTGGAAAGAGAGTGAAAGGCAAGCACATGATCCAGTGCGCTTCCCTCCTCGGCACAGATCTCCAGAATTCCCGTTGGGGGCGTCTGGTCATAAATCTCGGAATAGCATTCATCCACGATCAACATGAAATCATGCTTACGCGCAAGGTTCAGCGCCGCTTTCAGATATGTCGCGTCAGCGACGGTTCCTTGCGGATTTGACGGATTGCAAAGATAGAAGGCAGACGTTCTGTCCAGCAGTTCCGGTTCGAGAGCATCAAGATCGGGAAAGAAATGCGTCGACTTTTCGGCGGGTAGGAATACCGGCTCCGCACCGGCCATCACCGCCGCCGCATGATAGACGTGATAGTAGGGGGTGGGCAGTAAAATTGCCGGTTGGGGCTGGTTATGCCCGGCCCGCTCCGTAAGAACGGATGCGATCATATACAGGGCTTCTTTTGTGCCATTTACCGGTGCGATGTTGCTATCCGCATCTATCATTCCGTCCTGAAGATCATATCGGCGATTAAGCCATCCCGTGATGGCAGCCCGTAATTCCGGGGTTCCGGCAATTGGCGGATATTTGCCGTACAAATGCTCATTCGCACGCAACGCATCGATCATTAACTGCGGGGGTTTGTGTTGTGGTTCTCCGATGGTCAGGAGCAAGGGAGCAAAACCAGGTGCAGGTGCCAGTGGATCTAGCAATCCGCGCAGGGCATCAAAAGGAGAACCGCGTAAATGGGATAATTCGGAATTAATCATATGGCCGGATGCCAGTACTAAAGGGTATAAAAAAACACGCTAGAATCTAGATAATTCACTGCGGCGATACAAGCTGCATAATATGCTGCGGCTTGTTATTTGCTCTTAGCGTGCTTTTATACCACTTTTCCCGGCATCATGGTGCCATTCAGCGTACATCTTCTTCCGGATAGGCGCCGATTTTATGAATACTGAGGTCCGCGCCGAGGAACTCATTTTCCTCTGACAGGCGGATGCCGCTAATGGCCTTAAGAACGCCATAAACAAGAAAGCCGGCGAGCAAGGCATAGACACAGCCAAGAAGGCTGACGAAGAGCTGGGCAAAAAAGCTTACGCCACCGAGACCGCCAAGAGCCTCAAGCCCGAAGATTCCGGCCGCCGTACCGCCCCAAAGTCCGCAAAGACCATGCAAGGGCCAGACACCGAGGACATCATCCACCTTCAGTTTGTTCTGACAGATAGTAAAAGCAACAACAAACAATCCCCCTGCAACGGCGCCGGTTGTCAGAGCGCCGACGGGGTGCATGATGTCCGATCCGGCGCAAACGGCAACGAGACCCGCTAATGCGCCGTTATGGATAAATCCAGGATCGTTGCGACCGGCAACGAGGGCGGCAATAATTCCGCCGACCATGGCCATAAGCGAGTTTACAGCGACAAGTCCCGAGATGCCTCCAATTGACTGGGCGCTCATAACATTGAAGCCGAACCAGCCAATGCAGAGTATCCAGGATCCGAGTGCGAGAAATGGGATATTGGAGGGAGGAATACCGATAACACGGCCATCTTTCGTGTAGCGCCCCCGCCGGGGTCCCAGAAGCAAAACTGCCCCGAGGGCAACCCAGCCGCCAATGGCATGGACAACGATTGAGCCCGCAAAATCATGGAACCCGACGCCGAAGATATTCTCAATCATGCCCTGAATGCCAAAATTTCCGTTCCAGACGATGCCTTCGAAGATCGGGTAAATCAATGCGGTCAGAATTGCTGTTGCGGCAAGCTGCGGCCAGAACTTTGCGCGTTCTGCAATGCCGCCGGAAATGATTGCCGGAATGGCAGCTGCAAATGTGAGCAGGAAAAAGAATTTTACGAGATCATAACCGTTGCTGGCGAAGGCATATCCTTCAGCAGTTGTTTCGCCAGAGAGGACTGATGCATTGACGAGAAAATCGACGCCATAGGCGACAGCATAGCCGATAAAAAAATAACAAACTGTCGAGACGCCGAAATCGGCAAGAATTTTGACGAGTGCATTCACCTGATTCTTACGACGGACTGTTCCGACCTCAAGAAAGGCGAAACCGGCGTGCATGGCGAAAACAAGAATAGCTCCAAGCAGTACGAACAGAACGTCCGTGCCCGAAATTCCCTCAGACATTTACAAAGCTCCCTCATGATATTGCCGCGTTGGGGCGCGGATTGCCTTCCCTGTATCAAGGAATGTGCCAAGAGAGATTTTAGGGGTTTACCCTAGCTTTGACGAGAATTGGAGGGATTCAGAAAAAGAAAATGCCCAAGAAATAGTCAATAAATTGACCAAAACTTGAGCATTTGCTGCAATGTTGCGCAGAAGAGATTCTGAGCAACACGCTTTAGCTTGGAGTTAGAAGGACTGGGAGCCTTGCCCGAATTCAGGGTAAGCCTCAAGTCCAAGTTCTGCTTTGTCGAGGCCTTCAAGCTCGTCCTCTTCGCTCGCTCGGATGCCGATCGTGAATTTCAGGATCAGCCAGAATATGGTGCTGAGGACGATTACGAAAGCGCCGATGGCAATGATACCAGTCAATTGTGCGACGAAGGTCACTTCCGGATCGGAAATCGCAACGGCGATTGTGCCCCAGATGCCGCAGAACAGATGGGCCGGAATAGCCCCGACGACGTCGTCAATTTTCAGCTTGTCGAGCAACGGTACGGCAAAGACGACGATGACACCACCGAGAGCACCGATCAGGATCGACATGCCGATTGTTGGATCAGCAGGTTCTGCCGTGATCGAGACAAGGCCGCCGATCGCACCGTTCAGCGCCAGCGTAAGGTCGACCTTCTTGTACATGATCTGGGTTACGATCATCGCAGCAAGGACACCGCCTGCTGCGGCCATGTTTGTATTGGCGAAGACATTGGCCATTTCGATTGCACTGGCTGCAGAGCCGAGTGCGAGTACAGAGCCGCCGTTGAAGCCGAACCAGCCGAGCCAGAGAACAAATGTTCCAAGCGTTGCAAGGGGAAGGTTTGCGCCCGGGATCGGGTTTACTCTGCCGTCGGACGTGTATTTCCCTTTACGGGCACCCAGGACAATGGCACCTGTCAAGGCGGCCCAGCCACCAACGGAATGCACCAGTGTTGATCCGGCATAGTCAGAGAAGCCCATTTCGGAGAGCCATCCGCCACCCCATACCCAGGAACCCTGGATCGGATATATGATTGCGGTCAGGAGCACGACGAAAAGGAGGAAAGGCCATAGTTTGATCCGTTCAGCCAGCGCACCGGATACGATGGAAGCGGCGGTTGCCACGAAAACCATTTGGAAGAACCAGTCAGAGGAGGCTGAGTAACCACCATCAGAAAAAGTCCCGGCCAGTGCTTCTGCATCATCGGGTCCCCAAAACGGGCTGAAGCTTCCAATATAACCGGAAACGTCCATATACATCAGATTGTAGCCGATGAGATAGAAGGTAAGTCCGGCAATCGAATAGAGGGCGATATTCTTCAGGCAGATCGTTGCGGTGTTCTTCGACCGAACAAGGCCACTTTCCAGCATGGCAAAGCCTGCCGCCATCCACATGACGAGAGCGCCGTTCACCAGGAAGGAGAAGGTATTAAGAACATAGGCGGTTTCACTATCGACTGCCGCGAAAGCAGGCGCGGCGCCGATAAGAGCAAAGGCCGCAGCTGATGCGGCGGCAGTTTTTATGTATGTCAAGTTACGCATCAATATTCTCCTAGAGCGCATCTGCGTCGGTTTCGCCCGTGCGAATACGGACCACATTCATCAAATCGAAAACAAATATTTTTCCATCACCGATCTGTCCGGTTTTGGCGGCACCGGCGATGGCTTCCACCACCCGTTCAGCCAGATCCTCTTTCACAGCGACTTCAATTTTAATTTTAGGAAGAAAGGAGATGGCATACTCTGCGCCACGGTAGATTTCCGTATGCCCCTTTTGTCGGCCATACCCCTTAACTTCGGTTGCTGTCAGCCCATCGACGCCAATCGATGTCAGGGCGTCGCGCACTTCATCAAGTTTGAAGGGCTTGATAACAGCCATAACCAGCTTCATGATGCTCACCTCTTTGACTTGTTCGTGACCGGAAAAGAATGATCCCGGTTTCGAGTCCCTTTTTTCAAGACCCGTGCCAATTGAGATGTGGAGAAATTTCTAATTTCTTATCAAAGGGTTAACATGGAGAGGGCAAAATTGAGGGGATCAAAGAGGTCAAAAAATGACTAAAAATTATGCAATATGATGTATTTGCCTAAAAATTAGACATTTAGCGGTTTGAGGGCCTGCTCAGCCGCAGCAGAAAGGCGTAGCAGCTTTCCTTCGGAGCCTCCTGGTGCCATCAGCATCATGCCAACGGGCAACCCGCTTTCCAGACCGCACGGCAGCGTTGTGGCGCAGAGACGCAGCAGGTTTGCGAGCCGCGTCAGGCTGATCGACATGAGTGTCGCACGGAGGTAGGCCTCGGTATTTTCCAGGAGCGGAGCAATTGCCGGGGGGTGTTCCGGCTGCGTCGAACCAACCACGAGATCATATACCGCGGTTTGCTCCAGATAGTCGGCTGTCAGCCTTTCCATGCCCCGATAAAGGGCGGCGGCATCAACAGCAGAGAATTTCTCCGCTGCCAGAATACGTTCTGCTATCGGTTCGTACATGACACCCGGATTGGCTCGTATCTGATCACCATACATCATGCAGGCTTCAATGGCTGCCGGACTTCCATGCCGGGCAGAGAGCGCTATCACCTCATCGAAGGCCGGCACAGGTCCTTCCGTGATTTCCGCTCCTGCTGCCTGCAATAAAGACAGCCCCTTTTTCACTTGGACTAGGATTTTGGGATCGCAGAGTTCATCAAACTGGCTCGTCGCGCGCAGGATTTTTACACCTTTCAGGGATACACCTGCGAGGTCGGCTTTTGGCCTGCCGGATAAAATCGAATAGAGAATATTTGCGTCCGCGACGTCCCTGGTAAGCGGACCAATGGTATCCTGTGAATACGAGAGCAGCATCGCGCCTTTTAGGGAAATTTGACCATGCGTTGTTTTAAGGCCCGTCAGGCCGCACCAAGCGGCGGGAATTCGGACGGAACCCGCCGTATCCGATCCGATTGCGGCTGGGGCCAGCCCTTCAGCGATGGAAAGCGCTGCTCCGGCGGATGATCCGCCCGGCACTCGTTCAACTTCCTTATCGAAGGGATTTGGTCCCGTGCCCGTCCAGGGGTTGACGCCGATGCCGGAAAAGGCAACATCCGGCATGTTCGTTTTTCCAAGGCATACGAGACCGGCACGGCTCGCCCGCATCAGACATTCAGCATCTTTCTCAGGGATACGGCCTTCGAACAGGCGTGATCCCCCTTCTGTTGCAACACCGGCAGTATCGAACAGGTCCTTCCATGAAATCGGTACACCGTCCAGCGGGCTGAGTCGCGTGCCATTTTCAGCGCGAACCCGGGCGGCGGCGGCTTCCTTCAATGCCCGTTCTTCGGTCAGGCGGACATAGATACGTTTCTGGGGATCATGTTCTTTAATCCGGCCGAGAAAATATTGCGCAAGTTCAATTGAATCAATTGCCCTATCGCCTATATGCTGCCCGAGTTCAAGGGCGGTCATGTCGTGCCAGTTTTTTGTCATGCGGGCAGATTAGGCCTATATTTAAAGCGAGGCAATAGAGGTAGCGAGTTAATGGCGGAGAAAATGTCAGGCAAGACAATGGAAGCGGATATTCTTGTTGTCGGCGGTGGATTGAACGGTCTGCCGTTTGCGATTGCGGTCGCTGCGGCGGGGCTGGAAGTCGTCTTGCTGGAGCGGGAAACGCCAGCCAATCTTGTCGACGCGAAGTTCGATGGAAGGGTATCCGCCATTGCGCATGCATCGCGAAATCTGTTGGTTGCGTCCGGTGTCTGGAATCATGTCGCCGAGAAGGAGCCAATGCTGGATATCCGCATTACGGACGGTCCCTCGAAATGTTTCCTCCATTACGATCATCGCCAGCTCGGAGAAGAGCCTTTTGGTCATATGGTTGAGAACAGGCATCTTCGTGAAGCTCTCTACCGGCGTGCCAAGGAAATTCCCACATTAACCGTTTTGGCACCGGCAGAATATCGATCGGTCACGCGAGATAGTAGCGGCGTTACGACGCAACTTGAGTCGGGCGATATTATCAAAGCGAGACTTGCCGTTGGTGCTGATGGCCGTAATTCTCCGCTTCGAAAAGAGGCAGGGATCAAGACGATGGGCTGGTCCTATGACCAGATGGGGATTGTATGCACTATTGCCCATGAGTTGCCTCATCATGGTGTCGCCCAGGAGCGTTTTCTCAACCCAGGCCCCTTCGCTATCCTGCCGATGACGGGCAACCGTTCCTCTCTCGTCTGGACCGAGCCGACAAAACGGGCACAGGTAATCATGGCGCTAGGCAAGGAAGACTTTCAGAGGGAAATGGCGAAGCGTTTTGGGAATTATCTCGGAAAACTGGAGGTAGTTGGCCCGCACTGGAGTTATCCGCTCAACCTGCATCAGGCGGAAAGATATGTCGATGAACGCCTTGCGCTGATCGGAGACGCGGCCCACGGCATGCATCCGATTGCCGGGCAGGGCCTCAACCTTGGTCTGCGCGATGTGGCGGCGCTTGCCGAGGTGGTGATTGATGCGGCCCGGCTCGGTCAGGATATTGGCGGCGTTATGACGCTTGATGATTATCAGCGCTGGCGCCGGTTTGATAGTGTCACCCTGCTGGCAATTACGGATGGCCTGAACCGTCTGTTTACGAATGATATAGGTCCTGTCCGGCTTGCCCGTGACCTTGGTCTTGCGGCAGTAAACCGGATGCCGCATCTCAAGGGCTTTTTCATGGAGCATGCGCGTGGCACGGTTGGCAAGATGCCACGGCTTCTTCGCGGAGAGGCGCTTTGAGGGATTATGGGTCGCGGCTCAGTCCGGCTCGGGCTAGATTGTCCAAATAAATCTTCCAAACACCTTCCTGATTGAGGCCGAGCTCATAGAGGTAGGCCCAGGAAAACAGCCCGGTGTCATGGAGGTCATCAAACGTAATGCGTATGGCATAATTTCCTACCGGCTCCAGACCCATAATCCCTACATGCCGCCGGCCGGAAACCGTTTGCTTCTGGCTCGCGCCATGGCCTTGCACCTCGGCCGATGGACTTTCAACTCGCAAAAGTTCGGCCGGAAAGCGAAAAGAATGCCCGTCTTTGAAAGATACCAACAGTGCTTTTTCAGATTTTTTTAGGCGCACTTCCTGCGGCTTCGGACGGCCGGCCTGGTCATAAATTTCACCGCTCATTATCTTTTTATCTCGTCTATTTCCCGGGCCTCATCCATCAACATGATCGGTATGCCGTTGCGGATCGGATAGGCAAGTCCGGCGGCCTTGCTGACCAGCTCGTTATTCTCCCGATCAAAAATCAGAGGACCCTTTGTGAGCGGACAGACAAGGATTTCGAGTAGTTTCGGATCCACAGCAAGGTTCTTATTTTCGCTCATGGCTTGGGGCTTTCATTCTTTTTTATTGGACAGTGCGATGGGCTTCAACCTGTTGAAGCATCATCTGCAAAAGACTGATCAGCAGATGCGATCGTGTTGCGATGTCGGTGGCCTCCAGAAGGGCCTGTTTTTCCGCAGGTGAAAAAGGACAAATCATTGAAAGAGAATTCACGAGGCTGTCATCTTCAAGATGGTCCAAGGTCTGCCAGTCGCTGGAGCCATCTTCAAATTCCAGAAAATGATGCAACGCGTCATGAAGCGCGTCCCGGTCGACGCAATTTCTGTGAACCGGTTCCAGGTCATGCTTGAACTTCTGGTAATTCGCGGTGACCTGGCGGTATGGCGTCGCGATATCAAGTTCCTTTACGATTTCAAACCGGCACATCCCTTCCAGCGTGATCCGCAGCATGCCGTTGGGCAATTCTCCATATTCGCATATCTTGCCGACACAGCCGACGTTATATATTTCCGGTGTTATCATGTCGGATTCCGGATCCCGTGGCTGGACCATCCCTATAAGTCGGTGCGTCGCCATGGCGTCCTGCACCATGGCGAGATAACGTGGCTCAAATATATTGAGCGGCAGGTGGCCGTTTGTCAGCAGCAGGGCACCGGTCAGCGGGAAGATCGGTAATACAGGCGGGAGTTCTTCCAATCCCGTATTTGCCCCGGTGTCCGTCATGCGAAGAGGATCGTGGACAACTGCCGTCGAAGCGTTTTCGTAAGCGGGTTTGTCGGTCCCAACATATCCAGAAGTTTTAATAGCTCCTGACGTCCTGCCGCTTCATTCCAGTCGCGATCGCGGCGGATAATCTCGATCAGCTCGTTTCCGCCTGCTTCGTGATCACCATTCCCGACCAGTGCCTTTGCAAGTTCAAGCCGGGCATCCAGATCATCCGGGTTTTGTTCGACTTTCGCACGCATAGGTTCCAGTTCCGAGGCATCTGTTGCGTTTTCCGCAATCGAGATGGCGGCAAGGGCTGCTGACACAGCCGGGGATTTTTGCGGGCTGTCGGGAATCGTTTCCATCAGGCTTTTGGCCGCCTCCAACTCGCCAAGCTTGACATAAAGCCGGGCCAGCTGCGCTTTGGCATCAACATGATCAGGTTTTATTTCGAGAATTTTGGCAAAGGCAGCCAGAGCAACTTCCGTGTCGCCCGACTCCAGTGCCTCGGTGCCGGACCCATAGGCTTCTTCCACAGGGGACGGGCCAATCGGCCCCGCGTGACGCTCGACAAACTCCTTGATCTTGCTCTCGGGCAGGGCGCCCATAAAACCATCGACCGGTTGTCCGTTCTTGAACGCAAACACCGCCGGAATGGATTGCACTTGCAGGCTCTGCGCGATTTGCGGATGCTGGTCGATATCAATTTTGATGAGTTTTACCGCACCTTTGGCATCCTTGACGACTTTCTCGATTATGGGGCCAAGTTGTTTGCAGGGGCCACACCAGGGAGCCCATAAATCTACAAGAACAAGGGTTTCCTTGCTGGCTTCGACCACATCCTGCATGAATGTCTCGGTGGAGCCATCCTTAATCCAATCATCGCCTGAGCCGGCGCCGTCACTAATCAGAGTTTCCATAAGTCCAGTTTACCAGTATTTATTCATTACCAAAGTAGCTTACGCCGCCGAAGCCGACAGCCGCACGAACCTTGAAATAGCACCTAAATCTGTCTTTGTTAAGTGGGCCTGTTGGTGATTTAGGCCAGAGCTGTAAACAATCAAGGCGCCGTCGAAATTCTCAACTGTGTTCAGGAAGGTCCAGAATTTGCGGTGTGTGCCCGCAATCGGCGATGAACTTCTCCAGATCATGTGGCAAAATCTGTGTCGTCATTGTATTGCGGAGCGGATGATAGTTGAGCAGGTCAAGGGTCATCATCCGCTTCTCAAGGACGACAGATACTTTTTTGTCCGTATCGTTTATGAGGGAAAAGGGCGTCACGGAGCCGGGTTCGACTCCCAGCACTTCGAACAACAGATCCGGCTTGCCGAAACTCAGGTTCTTCGCGCCGACAAGACTCCTGAACGCCTTGAGGTCCACTGCCGTTTCCTGAAGGCAGATGATAAGATAAAGATCGCCATTCTTGTCTTTCAGGAACAGGTTCTTGCAATGTCCGCCGGGGAGATGGTCGGTCTGCTCTTGCGCCTCTTCGACCGTGAAAACCGGCGCATGATGATGGGTTTCGTGAGTGATTCCCAATGCGTCAAGTTTGGCGAACAATTCCTCGGGCGTTGCAGGCATTCTTGGTCCTTTCGTCTACCGGATTGACGGGGAAACTAGCGGCTCTATCCATTGAGGGAAATAAAGAAATGGTAAAAGCCGCATTTTTTCAGAAAACGCGCTTGCATTCAGGGGCTATTTACGTATTATCCCGCCTCGCAACCGATGTTGCACGCTCGAGCGGGCGTAGCTCAGGGGTAGAGCATAACCTTGCCAAGGTTAGGGTCGTGAGTTCGAATCTCATCGCCCGCTCCATTATTTCAAAAGGCCCGGCCGGAAACGGCGGGGCTTTTTTGTTTTTACTTTTGCGCTTCGAGCAACCGGAAAACTCCACTTGCGTTAAAAACGATCCTGTCGCCGACCCAGGCTTCGGCCTCGACAAAGGCGAAGCCGTCACTCGTTCCGCTCTGTCGTGCCGTTCCTTCAAGCCAGTCACCGATATCCGCCGCAGCACTGAAATTGCAATTCAGGCTGACCGTTACAGAAGGTATCCGGTTTGCCCGCCGGACAGCCGTGGCCATCAGACCGTCGGCGAAGGTAGTTATCATGCCGCCATGCAGCCGTCCGCGTGAATTGCAATGGCGTTCCGTAATGAAGAGGCCGTGCCAAAAACGATCCCCATCCACCTTGTGATAGAACGGGCCATTGTGAGTGGAGAAAGGCCCACGTGTCAGGCTTTCCTTGAAGCCTGGCGGGGGTTCTCTATGTGATGGGATGTCGCTCATGCTGGCGGCCCTTGATTCAAATATTTTTGTGCATTGACTTTCGTTATTAGACTTTCTATTAATCTTATAACGAAAGTTACTATAGCAGACAAGAATACCTAACGGGGAAGGAAAAAGAATGAGCGACTATAAGAAACTGATCTTCGACCGACAGGATGCTGTCACGACAATTACCCTCAACAGGCCCGAAGTGCATAATGCGCTGGACCGGGAGCTTTCCGCCGAGTTGAAGGACGCCATTCTGGCCGTTCGCGCCGATCGGGAATGCCGGGTCATGGTCCTTCGCGGTGCGGGGAATACCTTTTGCGCCGGTGATGATATCAAAGAATTCAACGAATGGCGGGGCGATGAGAGCTACTGGCAGGTAAGGCTTTATCAGGAAACGGTGCAGCTGATCGAGGACCTGACTCCTGTCACGATTGCCGCCGTTGATGGTGTCTGCACAGGCGGCGGGCTTGAATTGACGCTTGTCTGTGATTTTGTGGTGGCGACTGACCGGTCACGCTGGGGCATGCCGGAAATTGACTGGGATATTACGCCTGGCTGGGGTGGTCTATCGCGCATTCCGAAATTTGCCGGGCGGCGCAAGGCGAAGGAATGGAATCTGATCGGCATGATGTTCTCTGCGGAAAAGGCGGAACGCTATGATCTGGTCAATCGCGTTGTCGCCCCGGAGGAGCTGGATGATCAGGTTGCCCAGCTGACGCATATCATGCTGCAGAAGCATCCGATGACGGTCCGGCGAACCAAGTTCGCCTTGAACAAAAGCGCAGACTTGCCGGTGCAGGGCGCGTTGGCATTTGAAGTCCCCATCATGCCATATGCACGTGGGTCTTCCGGCCTGAAAGATTTTAAAGATGCGGACTCCCGCAAGAAACGGCGGGAGCTTTCAAAGGATTTCTGGTCGGATTAAAATTGCTATCCACCGGTCGGGTTCGGTCGGTGGACTGCTTTGGGGTAACTGAATGTTCCATTTGCCTGAGGTGCTTGATTGCGTTGCGGCGGCAATACCGGATCGTGAAGCGATCGTTTGTCGTGGGAAGCGCTGGACCTTCGCGGACTTCCAGAAAAGGTCGAACCGTCTAGCCAACGCCTTGCTTGCGCTCGGGCTCGGCTGCCATCAGGAACGTGCGCAGTTGGAGAATTGGCAATCCGGGCAGGACCGACTCGCCATCTATCTCTATAATGGCAATGAATATCTGGAGTCGATGTTCGGCGCCTTCAAGGCGCGCCTCGCCCCGTTCAATGTTAACTATCGCTATGTCGAGGAGGAGCTAGTCTATCTTCTCAACAATTCCGAAGCACGGGTAATCGTTTATCAGCGGAGCTTCGGTGAAAAGCTGGCCGCAATCCGGGATCAGCTTCCGGCCCTTCAGTATTACATTGAAGTCGATGATGGCGGCCCTCGTTTTATTGAGGACGCCGTTGACTATGAAGACTTGCTGAGGGAGTCTGAGCCCACAACGCCGACATTACACTACAGCCCGGACGATCTTTATATTCTTTATACCGGAGGCACCACCGGAAAGCCGAAGGGCGTGCTCTGGCGGCAGGGGGATATAATGATTTCCGTTCTGGGCGGGCGGCGGTTGTCCGACAAGGGTATCATTGACAACCTTGAGGAAATCGCCGCCACCGCCCTGAAAGGAACCATGCCGGTAATGCCTGCCCCTCCCTTCATGCATGCGGCAGGACAATGGAACGCCATAATGGGATTGTTTGCCGGCAACACTGTTGTCATCCAGGATTGGGTGGATCAGCTCGATCCAACCGATATTCTTGATACAATCGACCGGGAAAAAGTCGTGATGATCTCGATTGTTGGAGATGCCTTTGCACTGCCCCTTATCAAGGAGATGAAGAAGGGTAAGCATACCCTCGCGTCGTTACGCTTCTTTTTGAACAGTGGTGCCCATTTATCCGTCAAAACTAAACATGAGTTGGTTCGGCTGCTCCCGAAAACCCGCATTCTTGATTTTCTGGGATCCTCTGAAGGGGGTAATCAGGGACAGCATGTCGATGATGTAGAGGGAAATGCGCCCGGAACATTCCGCCTATCTCCCGGCAATGCGGTTCTGAATGACACCAAAACAGGACTGCTGGGACCGGGGCATGCGGGCGTTGGGTGGTGGGCCCGGCAGGGTTATGTGCCGATCGGCTATCTTAATGATGAAGTTGCCACGAAGAAGACCTTTGTTGAGCTGGCGGGGGAGCGATACGCGATTGCCGGTGATCGTGCCCAACTCCTGCCCGGAGATATTGTCCGTCTCCTTGGCCGTGACTCTCTGGTCATCAACAGTGGCGGTGAAAAGGTTTTTGTCGAGGAAGTGGAAGAGGCTCTGAAGAAGCATGCGGCCGTCACGGATGCTCTGGTTGTGGGCCGGCAGAGTTTGCGTTGGGGACAGGAAGTCGTTGCCGTTATTGCCTGTCACGATGGGCAAAATCCAGGCATTGAGGAGCTTAAGGCAGAATGCGCCCGGCATATTGCCCGTTACAAACTGCCAAAAGCGGTTTTCCTCGTTCCGGAGATACCGCGTCATGCTAATGGAAAACCCGACTATAAATGGGCAGGAAATTACGTCCGCTCTCAATCCGTCGGGGAGGATGGCTGATAGGCTACCTGATCGAGGTCAACTTTCGTATTACAAGTCCGGCAGAAAAGGGTTGCCGAAAACACATGTCCGCATCTCTTATGGGTCAGGATCAGGGGCGGGCCCTTATCATCGGCAAGCCATTTATCACCCCAGGCAATGATCGCGAGCGGAATTGCATATAGCGCCATACCTTTCTCGGTCATTCGATATTCCGAGAGATGCGGCTGGTCGGGAACAGGGTGGGTTTTTAATATGCCCGCTGCAACAAATCGTTTAAGGCGCGCCGCCAGAATATTGCTCGCGATGGACAGGCGGCGTTGAAATACATCAAACCGCCGAACACCGTAAAAGCATTCCCGTATGATCAGGAAGCTCCATGGGTCTCCAATTGTCGCCATGGTTCGCGCGATGGAACAGGGGCGTTGTCGCTCCAGCAGGCTTTGCTCGACATATCTCATCTTGGCGAATTTTTCCCGTCCCTTGCTTCGGGTCCGAATCCGGCTTTCAAAATGAACTTCCCGGGGGTCAACCGAATGACGGCATTCAGAGCAGACCACCGCATTTTTAAGCGGCTCGCCACAATTCAAATGGATTAGGCATTCCCCTGCCGCCTTTTCGCTGGTCCAGTCCTGCCCCCAGTTCATGGCGGCGACTAAGGCGGGCAGCAGATCACGTCCTTGCTGCGTCAGGAAATAACCCTTGCGCCGTCCTCCCTCGCTGAGCGGGCGCTGCTCCATGACGCCATACCGAACAAGACGTTTGAGCACGCGTTTCAACGACTCGCGGGCTATTCCTAGGTTCGACTGAAAGCTGTCAAACTGGACTGCATGTTCCAAGAGTGCTTCTCGCAGCACCAGAAACGTCCAGGCTCCGCCGAGAATCTCGAAGGAACGCTCGACCGAGCAACTGCTATCCACCAATAACTCATTCTGCAACATCCTGTTTCTATAGCACTGCCATGCTTTCAGTACGAGACTTTTTATACTTGCGATATGAGACTTTTAAAGATATTCTTCATAATCAAAGAACAGCAAGGCGGAAAAAAGAATAATGAAAGCGATTGTTGTCAATGATCTGAGTGGACTGGAAGGATTGCAGTTGCAGGACTTTCCAGAACCGACGGTCCGGCCTCGTGGTGTTGTTGTCGAGATTAAAACGGCGGCGCTCAATTTCCCCGATGTGCTGCAACCAAAAGGTCTTTATCAGGATCAGCCGGATCTCCCCTTTGTTCTTGGTCTGGAATTCTCAGGCATCGTTAGAGAAGCAGGTGCGGATTGCCGCCGGCTCAAAGCAGGTGACCGGATTGTCGGCATGGGGCAGGGAGCGCTTGGGGAGTATAGCTCCGCGCGCGAGCAAATGTGCTTCAAGCTACCCGACAGCCTTTCCCACGATGTCGGTGCCGCAATCCCGCTTGCCGGCGGAACCGCGATGTATGGCCTGAGGTATTGTGGCCGTCTCGCCGCAGGGGAAACACTGGTTGTTCTCGGGGCAGCGGGAGGGACAGGCAATTACGCTGTACAGATTGGCAAGGCGCTCGGCGCTCGGGTCATCGCAGTTTGCTCCAGTTCTGAGAAAATGCGTTCTGCTCTGGAGTCCGGGGCGGATGTTGCGATCAACTATCGCGAAGAAAATCTTGGCGAGAGGTTGAAGGAGCTTACGGACAACCGGGGCGTTGACGTAGTCTATGATCCGGTTGGCGGCGATCTCTTTGATATTTGCTCCAGGCGGATGGCGATCGGGGGGCGGCTGCTGATTGTCGGATTTGCCTCTGGCCGCATTCCGAATCTCGGTGTCAATATGCCGCTGATAAAGTCCTATTCGGTCGTTGGAACCAACTGGTCGCTGACCGCCTGGAACCGTCCCGACATCTCCATGCGTGTAATGGAGGAGCTCTTTACATTGTGTGAGCAGGGGGCGGTGCGCCCTGTCATCGACAAAGTCTTCCCTCTCACTCAGGCAAAAGCCGCCCTTTCCCGCCTCGAAAGCCAGCAGGCTATCGGAAAAACACTGGTTCATGTCGGTTAGGTTAGTGTGTCAAAGCGCCGCGGGTGACCTTGTATCAAGCTGTTTACAGATTAACTGTAAAATTATAAGCGACTGCTGGATATTTGAATGGAGGGTATTTACGATGACGCATGTTCCCCATGAGCTCGCTGAGGAGTTTCCTGATTCCAGGGACCGGATTCATGAACTGACCCAGAGCGACGCACATTTTGCCAAGTTGAGTGAGGAGTATCATTCGGTTAACCGGCAAATTCATCGGATCGAAACGAACGTCGCTCCGGCGGATGAAGGGTTTGAAAAGCAATTGCGTCGTCAGCGTCTGTCACTCAAGGATCAGATCAGCACATATCTGTAGCGGATGTCGCCGGGTCTTGATTTTGTCCGGGGTTTCTTGTTTAACCGGGATATTATGATCAGGATCAACAACAGCATTACACTGGATGACTCGGAAATTACGGAGAGCTTTATTCGAGCTTCCGGACCGGGCGGGCAGAATGTCAATAAAGTTGAGACTGCGGTCCAGTTGCGGTTTGATGCGAAAGCCAGCCCTAATCTCCCGCCCTACGTATTTGCAAAGTTAAGAGAGCTTGCCGGGCAGCGCATGACGAAGGAAGGTGTGTTGGTCCTGAGCTCAAGTGAATACCGTTCACAGGACCGAAATCGCAAAGCCGCGATTGAGCGGCTTTGCGAGTTGATCAGAAAGGCAGCTGTTGTTCCGAAATACCGGCGGCCGACGAAACCGACCTATGCATCGAAAGTGCGCCGCCTCGAGACAAAGCAGCGCCGCGGCGGGCTGAAAAAAAGCCGCGGCAAAGTTGATCTCGATTAGTAACAGTCTTGCGTGCGATTCATTGTTTTTCTGTAAATAAAATTCACGATTTAAGGCTGCACCTCAAAGAACTTCCCTTTTTGAAGGTATGATGCCTTCATAAAGGTACAGCCCCTGCCATTTGATTTCTATATATTTGAGCAGTGCGTAAATAAAAACCAATACACCAAAAATCTCAGCAGATTCCTCCACTGTGGCTATCAGGTAGTATGTTTGATCGGCGACAGCCTCCCATTCAATAGGCTGATACCATGATGCGCCAATATACACGCTTCCCAAGAGTTCAAATCCGATTGCGCCGCCGACATAAAGGATGGCGGAGAGAATAAATAATAAGAATATTCTTTTTGGTAATGAGAAAATAAACTTCCAGTAAGCTATCGCAAGCAAAGCAACTAAAATGCCATAAACTGATGGCCAAACGTAATTGTCAAAATCCGATGGTTCGTATGCGCGCCAGAAAAGTAGGATAATATACTCATGGAGTGACGAGCCTTCATCGACGGCAAGAAAGAGAAAAATCAACGCAAGTACTAGCCAATATTTATAATCCCCGGTCCGTCCTATTTTATGAAAATTTGCTACTATAAACAAGAGAACAGAAGAGAATAATAGGATGGTTGAAGAGAAGAATGTTGGTATGTTTTCCTCGTCATCGAAAATTAATTTATAAAAAATCGTATTAATATTAATATTATAATCGAATTTTATAATAATAACAGTTAAGTTAGCCAATATCAAAAAAACTGTAACAGTGATTAGAAAAATCATTATTTTGCTAATATTGAATTGTATGTACATTTTATTACCTGAAAGCAAAACGATACTTAAATCTAAAGTTATATTTGTTTTATAAGCGGAGTTTATAGATCAGAAAACAAAAAACCTTAGAAATTATAATTTTTTGAGTGAATCATGAACTGCTAATATGCGCAAGCGCAATGTTTGGGATAACACTTTTTTATTTGCTGATATTTTCTCCTTAAGGCGAGCTTGCAGCCGGGTTGATACTGATGTTGGCATGTTTACTGAGAAGTTTAATTTGAACGTTATATCTCAATATTAGTTGTTCGGCATCCTATTTTTCTGTGTGCGAAGTTCGTGTTCATGCGCATAAATATCTCTATCGCACTAGGAACTCGAGAGAAAGTCTAGATGCCTAAAAAATAGACAAAAATACCCAGTCTCAACAGAGACTCTATGTAATTGCATAAAAAATAGACATAATGGGCAAGTTGGACGCACCGTTGTTCACATAGCACGTCTCTCTCTTTTGCTTTCTGTTAATAAAATACAACATTATCAGTATGTTACCATAAGGTGAGGGCTTTACCCCTGCATTTGGCATGACCTTTGCTTTTCAAGGGGCACTATAAAAAACAATGTGCTATGGAGGCATCATCAAATGTTAGGACTACGCAAAGTCGCAGGTGTGATTACCGGCGCGGCCATGTTGGCGACAAGCGCTCTCGGCCTGGGGACGGCTCAGGCTGCGGATGACGTGATCAAGGTAGGGGTTTTGCATTCCCTGTCCGGCACGATGGCAATTTCGGAGACAACATTGAAGGACGCAGTCCTCATGATGGTTGACGATCTCAATAAAAATGGCGGTCTTTTGGGCAAAAAGGTTGAGGCGGTTGTTGTTGACCCCGCGTCAAACTGGCCTCTTTTCGCGGAAAAAGCGCGCGAACTGATTGAAGTCGAGAACGTGGATGTGGTTTTTGGCTGCTGGACGTCCGTTTCGCGTAAATCTGTTTTGCCGGTATTCGAAGAGCTGAACAGCATGCTGTTTTACCCGGTACAGTATGAAGGTGAAGAAAGCTCACGCAATGTGTTCTACACTGGCGCCGCACCGAACCAGCAGGCGATCCCGGCCGTTGAGTATTTGATGAGCGAAGAAGGCGGCAGTGTTGAACGCTGGGTTCTCGCCGGTACTGACTATGTGTATCCACGTACGACAAACAAAATCCTTGAGTCTTTCCTGAAAGCCAAGGGTGTCGCTGAAGAAGATATCATGATCAGCTACACGCCCTTCGGTCATTCCGACTGGCAGACGATTGTTTCCGATATCAAGAAGTTTGGCTCTGAAGGCAAGAAAACTGCCGTGGTTTCCACCATCAACGGTGACGCCAACGTGCCTTTCTATAAGGAACTTGGAAACCAGGGTATCGATGCTGCGGACATTCCTGTCGTCGCATTCTCCGTTGGTGAAGAAGAGCTTGCTGGTCTCGACACCGCACCGCTGGTTGGCCATCTCGCCGCTTGGAACTACTTCATGAGTATTGAGAGCGAAGAAAATGACGCTTTCATCAAGAAGTGGAAGGCCTTCATCGGTGACGACAAACGCGTAACCAATGATCCGATGGAAGCAACCTATATCGGGTTCAAAATGTGGACACAGGCCGTTGAACAGGCCGGAACAACAGACGTTGATGCAGTGCGTCAGGCAATGTATGGCCAGAAAGTCAAGAACCTGACGGGCGGTACGGCGGTCATGAACACAAACCATCACCTGTCCAAGCCGGTACTCATTGGCGAAATCCAAGACAATGGCCAGATTGAAACCGTCTGGCGGACGGAAGATGTTGTCGTTGGCGATGCATGGAGTGATTACATTCCGGAAAGTGCGAAGCTCGTTGCAGATTGGACCTATCCATATGTCTGCGGTGGTTGTGAAAAGCCAATGTACTGATAGATGACTTTAGAAGGGCCGGCGTTCGTTCGACCCTTCTCCCTCCCATAATTCAACGCGAGAATCCGGAAACCCCCATGCGGATTATTCTGAAAATCATCATTGCGGCCCTGCTCTTCTCAGTGGCAATCCAGGCTCCGGCCCGGGCCGATCTGGAAGAAGTGGCGAGCGGTCTCCTCTCAAAAAGCTATGGCGATAAAATTCAGGCGACTGAGGCTATCGCGGCAACGGGAGACGCCCGCGCAATTCTGCTGCTGGAGACGCTGCTGGCCGGGGATCTTTATGCAGTAAAGGATACTGACCGCCTCGTTTATCATAAATCCGCTACCGGTGGGGTTCAGGTCACGGATATTCTGACTGACGAGGATTTGGGCGACCTGAAAAGCGGCGACCTGACTAAAATTCGTATTAACAACCGGATGCGAGGCCTGATAAAAGATCTTCTTGGTCGGCTTACGCTTCTGAATGAAGACCCTCTTCTCCGGCTGAAGGCCGCTGACGCCGTCTTCAAGAGTCGTCCTGTGGAAATGATAGTCCCCATGGGCGATGCTCTCGCAGCTGAGACAGATACCGCAGTAGCCGCAGCAATGCGCCGCGCACTGGCGGCACTAAACTTCGTACATGGGGATACTCCGGAAGTGCAAGGGGAGGCGCTTCTGATATTACAAGAAGAGACGGACCCTGAGGTCAGGTCCCTGTTAAGCGCGGAGGCGAACAGGCTCGCCGCCATCGAGAACCCGTTGCCGGAAATTCAGGCTCTGGCGACAGCGATTGATCAGGCACTTGCCAAGGTTGAAGAAAAGCTCGCGATGCTTGGCATTGTCGAAAATGTATTTCAGGGTATTTCGCTTGGCTCCGTTCTGCTTCTCGCTGCTATTGGCCTCGCTATCACTTTCGGGGTGATGGGGGTAATCAATATGGCGCATGGCGAAATGGTGATGATCGGCGCCTATACGACCTATGTTGTTCAGGAGCTGTGTCGGAACTTCGCCCCCGAACTTCTTACCTTCTCACTCATCGCCGCGATCCCGGCTGCCTTTATTGTAGCAGGCCTCTGCGGTATAGCCATCGAGCGGAGCATTATCCGTTTCCTTTATGGCCGTCCGCTTGAAACCCTGCTCGCGACATGGGGGCTGAGTTTGATACTACAGCAATTCGTTCGCACAATCTTCGGACCTACCAACAAGGAAGTGTCCTCTCCTGACTGGCTGAGCGGAACATGGGAGATCACCGGCGGACTGGCGCTGACCTATAACCGTATTGCCATTATCTTTTTTGCGGCGGCGGTTCTGATAATGCTGATGATGGTTCTGCGGAAGACTTCTTTCGGCCTGCAGATGCGTGCCGTCACCCAGAACCGCAAGATGGGCGCTTCGATGGGTATCCGGACTGGCTGGGTCGATGCCATGACCTTCGGCCTGGGCTCGGGCGTTGCGGGCATGGCCGGAGTCGCCTTGAGCCAGATTGACAACGTTAGCCCTAATCTAGGACAGGCATATATTATTGACAGCTTTATGGTCGTTGTATTCGGTGGCGTCGGTAATCTATGGGGCACACTCGTCGGCGCCCTCAGCCTCGGTATCACCAACAAATTCCTTGAACCATACACTGGTGCTGTTCTCGCCAAGATACTGGTTCTTGTTTTCATCATTCTGTTTATCCAGAAGCGACCTAGAGGACTGTTCGCCCTCAAAGGCCGCGCTGTGGAGAATTAAGCCATGGATGCGATAAACAACGCACAAAAAGGCCCGTTCGTTTCCCTCATGACGGGTCTTCCGGGCGGTGGCAAGACGTTTTTGGGGATTCTTCTTGTTGCCGCCCTCCTTGTTCCTCTCAGCAATATGTTCCTACCGCCGAGCTCGTCTTTCCACGTGCCCACCTATTTGGTCAGCCTGATGGGCAAGTATGTCTGCTTCGCGCTTCTGGCTCTCAGCGTAGACCTTATCTGGGGGTTTGCAGGTATCCTTAGCCTTGGCCACGGTGCTTTTTTTGCGCTGGGTGGGTACTCAATGGGCATGTATCTGATGCGCCAGATTGGCGATCGGGGTGTCTACGGCAATCCAATTCTGCCGGATTTCATGGTGTTCCTCAACTGGACAGAACTCCCCTGGTATTGGTCTGGCTTTGATATGTTTCCGTTTGCCATGCTGATGGTGATCCTCGTGCCGGGTTTCCTCGCCTTCGTCTTTGGCTGGTTTGCGTTCCGGTCGCGGGTGACCGGGGTGTATCTTTCGATCATCACCCAAGCGATGACCTATGCTCTGCTTCTCGCTTTCTTCCGCAATGATATGGGATTTGGCGGGAATAACGGCCTGACGGACTTTAAGGATATTCTGGGTTTTGATTTGCAGGCTACAGGAACAAGACTTGGCCTTTTTGTGGCCTCCCTGATTGCGCTGGCGCTTGGTTATCTGGTTTGCTGCTTTATCACTCAATCGAAGCTTGGACGGGTGCTCATCGCCATTCGTGATGCAGAGAGCCGGACCCGTTTCTCAGGCTATCGGGTGGAATATTATAAGCTTTTCGTCTTTGTCGTCTCCGCCATTCTCGCAGGTATTGCGGGGGCTCTCTATGTGCCGCAGGTCGGTATCATCAATCCGTCCGAATTTTCCCCTGCCAACTCGATTGAGATTGTGATCTGGGTGGCTGTCGGTGGACGTGGGACTTTGTGGGGAGCCGTTCTCGGAGCATTTCTCATCAACTGGGGCAAGAGTTATTTTACCGGCAGCTTTCCGGAAGCCTGGCTTTATTTCCTTGGTGGCCTGTTCATCTTCTCAACGCTTTTCCTGCCAAAAGGCATCGTCGGGACGGCGGGTATCTGGATAGACAAGCTAAAGCAAACACGGCAGGACAAGCCTGATATGAACACGCCGGTTTCAGTGAAAGAAGAACAATGACAACGCATCCCAAAGAGTCAAATGATCAGGACTTAACGTCGATCCTTTATCTCGACGGCGTCAGCGTCAGTTTCGATGGTTTCAAGGCTTTGAACAACCTCAGCTTCGTTGTTGATCCCGGCGAAATGCGCGCGATTATTGGTCCAAACGGTGCTGGTAAGACAACGATGATGGATGTGATCACGGGCAAGACAAAACCGGATACTGGCGAAGTCTTTTTCAAGAACGGCATAGACCTTACAAAGCATGACGAGGCTTATATCGCAAACCTTGGAATAGGCCGCAAGTTTCAGAAACCGACAGTGTTCGAAAGCCAGACTGTTTTCCATAATCTTGAACTTTCATTAAAAGGTGACAAAAGCGTCATGACAACGCTTTTTGCGGCGTTGAATGATGAAGAAGTCGCACGGATAATGGATGTTCTTCGTGTTATTCGGCTTACCGAGAAGGCGGGCGATCTTGCCGGCAGCCTTTCTCATGGTCAGAAGCAGTGGCTGGAGATCGGTATGTTGCTGATGCAGGATCCGGATTTGTTGCTGGTTGATGAACCGGTTGCGGGCATGACAGATGCGGAGACGGAGCAGACAGCCATACTATTGCGTGAAATCTCGGCAACGCATTCCGTTGTCGTGGTGGAACATGACATGGAGTTTGTTCGGGCGCTCAATTCGAAGGTAACGGTGTTGCATGAGGGGTCCGTTCTTGCCGAAGGCAGCCTGGATACCGTGCAAAACAACCAACGTGTCGTTGAAGTCTATCTGGGGCGCTGATCATGCTGACTGTTGAAAATGTCGATCTTTTTTATGGCGCAAGCCAGGCTTTACGGCATGTTTCCCTGGAGGTAGAGAAAGGTGAGGTTACCTCACTGCTGGGCCGGAACGGCGTTGGAAAAACCAGTACGCTCAGGGCAATTGTCGGTCAGCATCCGGTCTCTGGTGGGAAAATCATATGGGACGGCAAGGATATAACGAATATGAGCGCACATCAGCGCGCCCGCGAAGGAATTGCCGTCATTCCGCAGGGCCGCGAGATTTTTCCGCTTCTGACTGTACAGGAAAACCTCAAAACGGGCTTTGCTGCGCTCCCGCGCAAAGACAGATATATCCCGTCGGAAATCTTTGATCTGTTTCCCATTCTAAAAGATATGCTAAGAAGGAGAGGGGGCGACTTGTCGGGCGGGCAACAGCAGCAATTGGCAATTGGCCGGGCGCTGGTGATGAGGCCCAAGCTTCTTGTTCTTGATGAACCGACGGAGGGGATCCAGCCGTCTATCATCAAGGATATTGGGAAAGTCATAGAGCTGTTGCGCGCTCGGGGAGATATGGCGATCCTGCTGGTTGAGCAATATTTTGAATTTGCGCGCGATCTGGCCGATCGTTTCGCCGTTATGGATCGCGGTGAAGTGGTCTTGGCCGGGGCGAAGAAGGACATGCTGGAAAGTGACGTTCGAAAATACCTTACTGTCTGATCGGGATAAGGGGGCATCTGCGTCACCTACGAGAACAGCGTTGGCAGCCCTCGCCCGATCGAACGGTAGAGTGGAGATATCTTACCGCCGGAAAAGCACTGCTTCGAAACTTGTTCATCTTTATCAGCAGGGTTGCGGTCGGGTTCGTTTTCCCAAGGTTGATCATGCGGAATATCCCGAGGCTGTCCTGATTAATACGGCCGGTGGTCTGACCGGCGGGGATCATATGGCCTATCAGGTTGCGCTGGAATCCGGCGCAGGCCTCACGATTTCCGGGCAGGCCGCAGAGAAGATTTATAAATCGGTCGGAAATACCGCGGTGATTGACGCAGAAATGCAAATTGGCGCCGGGGCGACACTTGAATGGCTCCCGCAGGAAACCATCCTGTTTGACAAGAGCCGCTTTCGCCGACTGAACAAGGTAAATCTGGAAGCGGGAAGCCGTCTGATTGCGGTGGAGGCGACGGTATTTGGGCGGACGGCCTATGGAGAAACGCTTCATTCGGCACGTATTCAGGATGGCTGGAAAATCTGGCGGGACGGCAAACTGATCTGGTTTGATCAGTTCAAGCTGGACGGGGACATAGATGCCGAGGCAGCGCGCCCTGCGGTTCTTGCGGGGGCAAAAGGGATTGCGACTATTCTGTTGGCAGATGATGTCGCATCGACCTATCTCGAAACAGCGCAAACCCTTGCTCGGAATTCCGGAGTAAGGGCGGCGGTCACCTGCCGGGATGAGCTGCTCATCATGCGGGTGCTGGCGGAAACGGGATATGATCTTCGCCGGGCCGTTGCCAGGATATTGACGCAGTTGAGATCGACGCTGGCAGGGCACTCTGTCGCGCTGCCAAAAGTATGGGAAAATCAATAAAAGGGGCGGAGAATGCAATTCACACCACGGGAGAAGGATAAATTGCTGGTCTCACTGGCGGCCATGGTGGCACGTGAGCGGCTGGCCCGCGGCGTAAAACTCAATTATCCCGAAGCTATCGCCTTGATAACCGATTATGTGATCGAGGGCGCGCGTGATGGAAAATCCGTCGCTACTTTAATGAGCGAAGGCGGTACCGTCGTCAGTCAGGATCAGGTTATGGACGGGATTGCCGACATGATCCATGAAGTTCAGGTTGAAGCCACTTTCCCTGACGGAACCAAGCTGGTTACCGTCCATGATCCCATTCGATAAGGAGCCCGTTATGAAACCAGGAGAAATTATCCCGGCTGAGGGAAATATCGAGTTGAACGCGGGGCGGCAGTCGATGACACTGACGGTGTCGAATACAGGGGATCGCCCTGTTCAGGTGGGCAGCCATTTTCATTTTGCTGAAACTAATCCCGGACTTGAGTTCGATCGGGAGGCAGCAAAAGGATTTCGTCTTGATATTCCATCCGGAACGGCAATCCGTTTTGAGCCTGGCCAGACACGGGATGTGAAGCTTGTCGCAATTTCCGGTGCACGCAAGATATATGGATTTAATCAGGCCGTTATGGGCCCGTTGGACAAGGGGGAATAAAGATGGCGGTTACCTTTTCACGAGGCGCCTATGCCGGCATGTTTGGCCCGACGACAGGCGATAAAGTCCGTCTCGCCGATACCGAGTTGTTTATCGAGGTTGAAAAGGATTTCACCACATATGGTGAGGAGGTCAAGTTCGGGGGTGGCAAGGTAATCCGTGATGGCATGGGGCAGTCGCAGGTAACGCGGGCGGACGGCGCCGTTGATACGGTTATCACCAATGCCCTGATTATCGATCATTGGGGCATCGTCAAGGCTGATGTTGGTTTACGGGACGGTAAAATCTATGCCATCGGCAAGGCCGGAAATCCGGATATTCAGTCTGATGTCGACATCATTATTGGCCCGTCCACAGAAGTGATCGCGGGGGAAGGAAAAATTCTGACGGCCGGAGCCCTTGATGTTCATATCCACTTCATTTGCCCCCAGCAGATTGATGATGCGCTCTACAGCGGGGTGACAACCATGATGGGTGGCGGCACGGGCCCAGCTACGGGAACGAACGCTACTACCTGTACCCCCGGCGCTTTTCATCTCGCCCGGATGATGCAGGCAGCGGAAGCATTTCCCATGAATCTCGGTTTCTTCGGAAAAGGAAATGCCAGCCTGCCCGAACCACTGGTAGAGCAGGTGCAGGCCGGGGCCTGCGGCCTGAAACTGCATGAAGACTGGGGCACGACACCGGCGGCAATTGACTGCTGCCTCGCCGTTGCCGACGATATGGATGTACAGGTCCTGATCCATACCGATACATTGAATGAATCGGGCTTCGTTGAAAATACGGTGGCGGCGTTCAAGAAACGGACCATCCATGCCTTCCATACGGAAGGGGCAGGCGGTGGCCATGCGCCGGATATCATCAAAGTTGCGGGGGAGGAAAATGTGCTTCCTTCTTCCACCAACCCGACACGGCCTTTCACTGTCAATACGATTGATGAGCATTTGGATATGCTGATGGTCTGCCACCATCTGGATCCGAACATACCGGAGGACGTCGCTTTTGCGGAAAGCCGCATCCGGAAGGAAACAATTGCGGCGGAAGATATTCTCCATGATATGGGAGCCTTTTCCATCATTGCATCGGACAGTCAGGCCATGGGCCGGGTGGGTGAAGTGCTCATCCGAACCTGGCAGACCGCAGACAAGATGAAAAAACAGCGTGGCCGCCTTGTTGAGGAAACCGGGGATAACGATAATTTCCGTGTTAAGCGTTACATCGCTAAGTACACTATTAACCCGGCTATAGCCCAAGGAGTTGATCGTTACGTGGGGTCAATCGAGAAAGGAAAGCTTGCGGACCTTGTTCTCTGGTCGCCTGCTTTCTTTGGCGTGAAGCCGGATCTGGTGCTCAAATCCGGGACGATCGTCGCGGCTCCGATGGGGGATCCCAACGCGTCCATTCCGACGCCGCAGCCCGTTCATTACCGTCCGATGTTCGGGGCTTTCGGTAAAAGCCTGACGGCAAGTTCGGTTACATTTGTAAGCGAAGCATCGCTGCAATATGATTTGAAAGGTGAGCTCGGACTTGAGAGGGAGCTTTTGCCGGTCAAGAATACCCGCTCCGGGATCGGCAAGTCATCGATGATCCATAACAGCGCAACGCCGAAAATCGATGTGGATCCGGAAACATATCTTGTTCATGCAGATGGTGAGTTGCTTACCTGTGAGCCCGCTTCGGAACTGCCGATGGCGCAACGCTATTTCATGTATTAGATCATGCTCCATTCTCATACCGTATGCTCCAGAGATGACAAGTTCGACGGCAATATCCTGGATACAATAACCCTCGATTTTGACAGCCGCAGGCGCCGCCGGATAAAACTAACGGCAGATGGCGGTATGGAATTTTTGCTCAACCTGCAGGATGTAAAGACCTTGCGCGATGGTGACATTCTGCTGCTTGAGGATGGCTCGGGTATCAAGGTGCAGGCGAAAGACGAACCCGTCGCGGATGTTCGGTCCCCGGATTTGGCGCATCTCGTGCGTGTCGCCTGGCATCTGGGCAACCGGCATCTTCCGACCGAACTGATGGCGGACCGGTTACGTATTCGGCAGGATCATGTGATAGAGGATATGCTCGTCCGGCTCGGCGCAATTGTTGAACGGCTAGATGCCCCCTTCAATCCGGAAGGTGGTGCTTACGGTCATGGTGAGACGGAAGGCCATGACCACGGACATGCACATGGGCACAACCATGGATAAGCGGGCTCTCTTTCAACTGATGTCCTGGATGTCTCCTTCCTATCCGGTCGGCGCCTATACCTATAGTCATGGTATCGAATACGCGGTGGACGCAGGGTTGCTAAGCAATGTTGAGGATCTGATTCCGTGGATTACCGATATCCTAGAACATGGCAGTGGGAAGTCGGATTGTATTTTACTTGCCGTCGCTTACCGGGCGGCGCTCGACGGTGATGTAGGAACATTGAAGGAAATTGCGGAGGCGGGCCATGCATTTGCATCAACGAAAGAGATTTCGCTTGAAACTACGCAACAGGGCCGCGCCTTCATCAGTGTCACTTCTGACGTCGGGCCGCGGTCTAGGAACCTGGACGCGCTAAAGGCACATTGGTCGGGACAGATTGTGCACCCCGTTGCCATCGGGATCGCGGCGGCGGACTACTCCTTACCGCTTCAGGAAACGCTGACAGCATATCTTCACGGGTTTATCTCTAATCTTGTTTCCGCCGCAGTGCGTGTTGTTCCGCTGGGTCAAACGGACGGACAACGCGCGATTGCGTCTCTCGCGGATAAAACGGAACCTGTTGTACGCTCCGCGATGGAGGCAACAATAGATGACCTGAGCTCGGCAACTCTGATGGTTGACTGGTGCTCTTCCTTGCATGAAACACAATATACGAGGCTTTTCAGATCATGACATCAGCACATAACGGACCATTGCGTGTCGGAATTGGGGGGCCGGTAGGGTCCGGAAAAACGGCTCTTACGGATGCACTCTGCAAATTTCTGCGGGATAATCATAATATCGCTGTGATCACGAACGACATCTATACCCGCGAGGATGCGGAGTTTCTGACGCGTTCCGGTGCGCTCTCGCCGGATCGGATTGTCGGTGTCGAGACGGGCGGTTGTCCGCATACCGCTATTCGGGAGGATGCGTCGATCAACCTCGCCGCTGTCGCAGATATAACAGAAAAATTTGCCGGGCTGGAGTTGATCCTGATTGAATCCGGCGGGGATAATCTTGCCGCTACCTTCAGTCCGGAGCTTGCGGATATCACGATATATGTCATTGACGTTTCCGCAGGAGATAAAATTCCCCGCAAGGGCGGCCCGGGAATCACCCGCTCCGATCTCTTGGTCATCAACAAGATCGACCTTGCCCCTTATGTCGGTGCCGACCTTGGCGTTATGGATCGGGATTCAAAGAAAATGCGCGGAGACAGACCATTCGTTTTCACCAATATCAAGGCAGGAAAAGGCGTGGCCGAGGTCGCCGGCTTTATTCTCGACAAGGGAGGCCTCTGAGAAGAGACTGCTGTGAGGGCGTCATGGTGCACGGGTGCCATAATGGTGCCATAGTCTGTTGTTACCAGCCGGATATAGTTAAGTTCATTTCAAGTAGAGTTATTCGTAGGGGAAGATTATGGCCTGTCCTTTATGCGGCGGTAGTGTCGAACGTCAAATTCGCACTTATGCAATCAATTACAAACATTTGCAAAGTCATGTCGACCTGCCAGGAGTTTATTGTACCAATTCCGACTGCGCCGAAGGCATGGTTGAAGAAAGCGCATGGGATGACGTGGCCCGGATCAAGGCTGAACTGAAAGCGGAGTTTCTTGGCGTTATGACGCCGGAAAGAATCCGTGAAGTGCGCACCCACCTTAACTTGTCACAACGCCGTGCGGGCCAGATATTCGGCGGCGGTCCGAACGCCTTTCAAAAATATGAAAACGGCAAGGTCACGATATCACAACCCATGAACAACCTTTTGCGTCTGGTTTCTAAATATCCGGAACTGATGGTCGAACTGCAGCGTTAAGGTGGGGTTCATTATGCCCATCGACTGCGTAAGAAAATCATAGCCAAAAAGCTGATGTACAGTATTATTCCTCTGTGAGTTGGAGGGAGTAACGCTTTACCAATGATGAAATTCTGGACCTCTATCTTTAAACCACGGGCCTGGATTGCAAAGTTGCTGTTGGTGCTTGTGATCGTTGGCTTTGTGGTTTTCGGCTATCTCGGATACCTCCAACCCGTTCGCGAATTTCTGGATTCAGACAATCTTGCTTTTCACCTGGGTGAGATGCGCTTCTCCATTTATCTACTGGTGAAGGCAATCACGATCATAATAGTCCTTTTCTGGCTGGTCGGCATTCTCTCCGAGATACTGGAAAACCGGATCAAGTCTATAAAGCGTATTCGGGCAAGCAATCGGGCACTGATTATCAAGGCAATCCAGATTGCAATCTATTTCCTGGCCTTCCTGCTTGTACTGGGAGTGCTGGGGATCGATCTCACGGCGCTGACCGTCTTCAGCGGTGCCCTTGGTATTGGTATCGGTTTTGGCCTGCAGAAAATTGCCTCCAACTTTATCAGCGGGATCATTTTGCTCTTCGAAAAATCCGTTGAAGAGGGGGATTTAATCGAGCTTGGCGACGGGACTAGTGGCTTTGTCCGGGAAACCGGCGCGAGATACACACGGATTGAAACCTTTAATGGCCATGAAACCATGGTTCCGAATGAGGATTTCATTACAAATCGCGTGACGAACTGGACGTTCAGCAATTCCCGCGGGCGTGTCGATATTAATGTAGGGGTATCCTATGGAACAGACTTGGATTTTGCCGCCCGGCTTATTACGGAAGCGGCGCAGGAGCATCCGCGTTGCATGGATACGCCGGCCGCCGAGTGCTTTCTCGTTGATTTCGCCGACAGCTCTGTAAATTTCACACTCTATTTCTGGGTTGAGGATGTTGCCGAGGGCCGCATTCGTCCGCGTAGCGAAGTAATGTTCGCGATCTGGCGGAAGTTCAAGGCCAACGATATCGAGATTCCCTTCCCGCAGCGGGATCTACACATCAAGAATTCGGAGGCCCTAAAATGAGCAGCCCCATTCTGCTTGCCTATGACTTTGATGGGGAAGGTGGCGGACAATCGGTCAGTGACAAGGCTATTTCCCGAGAGCTGAAAAAGGAAAATCTTGCATGGGTTCATCTTGATTTATCCCACCCGGATACCAAGCCTTGGCTCGACAAGGAAATCTCGTATCTCGATCCTTTCGTCGTGGATGCGTTGCTGGCGGAAGAGACCCGTCCTCGCGTTGCGGAAATAGGCGATGGAGCGCTTGTCATTCTAAGGGGTGTTAACCTGAACGAGAATGCGGACCCGGAAGATATGGTTTCCATTCGCCTTTGGATTGATCCGGCCCGTATCATCAGTGTTCAGCGCCGTCAGCTAAAGGCCGTTCTGGATATTGAAGAGCGGATCAAGGCCGGCAAAGGTCCGAAGGATGCGGGCCAGTTCATTAACATGCTGATTTCCAGGCTGACCGAACGGATGGCGCCGGTGCTGCTCGAGCTTGATGAAGAGACCGACAATGTTGAGGAAAAAATCCTCGAAAATCCGGACACGATATTTCGCGAACAGATTATCGGGATCAGAAAAGAAGCAATTGTTCTGCGCCGGTATATGGCCCCGCAGAAGGATGCGATCGGGCAGCTGCGTCTGTCGGAGCTGCCCTGGATAGATGTGCCGCACAGACGTCACCTGCAGGAGAGTTTTGATCATCTGACAAGATATGTGGAAGATTTGGATGCCATTCGCGAACGGGCCCAGATCGTGAAGGACGAACTGGCAAATATTATTGCGGATCGATTGAACAGGAATCTTTACGTGCTATCAGTTATAGCCGCGATCTTCCTGCCGCTTGGTTTTCTGACAGGTCTGCTCGGGATCAATGTCGGGGGTATTCCGGGCGTTGAAAATCCGCATGCTTTTTATATATTCTCCGGAATTCTTATAGTGCTAGTCGGGGTTCAGGTCTTGCTGTTTAAGAAACTGAAATGGTTTTAATCTGAACTGATATACATATATTAAAACGAGAGGACTTTGCATGACATCGGTCCTGCTGGCCGTAAATGGTACCTTGATGCGGGGGTTGGAGTTGAACGGCAACATGGTCGCGGCGAAGGCGCGGTTCGTAAAGGAAGCAAGAACGGCCGCCTGCTATCGCCTCTGGTCAATTGAGGGCAGACATCCCGCGATGCAGAAAGTTGCGACCGGCGGTAAGGCCATTGATCTCGAGATATGGGAGGTGCCTGCCAACGGCCTCGCGGGTATTCTTGAGCAGGAACCGCCGGGACTTTGCATTGGGAAGATCGAGTTATCCGATGGGGAGATCGTCCTCGGCGTGCTTGGTGAGGCCATGCTGTGTGATGGACAAAAAGAAATTACCGGGTTTGGCGGGTGGCGCGCGTACTATGCCGCGAAGGAAACCGGTACCGTGAAAGGAAGTGCATGATTGCGGTAAGTAGCGCGTTTGATGGCGGTAATATCGAATGCGACAAAAGCGATGATCCCTCAGATATTCAATTGCGTATCCGGCAGGATACAAATGCTGAGTTTTTCCAGTGGTTTCACTTTCGCTTGAGTGGGGCGAAAGGATCTGACTGCGTTATGCGATTGAAAAACGCGAAAGACGCTTCCTATGTACATGGCTGGGAAAATTATCGTGCTGTTGCATCATACGATCGGGAAAACTGGTTTCGGGTAGAGACGACCTATCAGGACGGTGAATTGATAATCTCCCATAAGCCGGATTTCAATTCTGTCTATTATGCCTATTTCGCGCCCTATTCGATGGAGCGGCATGCGGACCTGATTGCACGCTTAGCTCTGTCGCCAAGGGTGTCGCCATCCGTTTTGGGTAAGACCGCTGACGGTCAGGATATGGATCTTCTCACAATTGGAGAAACAGGCGGTGATAAAAAGAATTTCTGGCTGATCGCCCGTCAGCATCCTGGCGAGACGATGGCCGAATGGTGGATAGAGGGGTTTCTGGATCGTTTGCTGGACCAACATGATGCCGTTTCCAAAGCACTTCTCAAGGCGGCATGTTTTCATGTCGTGCCGAACATGAACCCGGACGGCAGCCGTCGCGGCCATCTGCGCACCAACGCGACCGGCGCCAATCTCAATCGGGAGTGGCAGGAACCGGACATGGAGAGGAGTCCGGAAGTTTATCTGGTGCGTGAGAAAATGCGGGAGACCGGCATTGATTTTTGCCTCGATGTTCATGGGGACGAAGGCTTGCCCCACAACTTCATAGCCGGTGCGCAAGGCATCCCGAGTTGGAATGCAGAAAAGGACAGATTGCTGACGGACTTCAAGCGCGGCTGGCAAAAAATCAACCCCGATTTCCAGACTCAGCACGGCTACCCTATCCCAAAGAAAGGTGCGGGAAATATGACGCTGTGCGTCAACCATGTCAGCGAGTATTTTGGTTGCCTTGCCATGACACTAGAAATGCCGTTCAAGGACACCGCCGACCGGTCCGATGCGACATATGGCTGGTCCCCCGAGCGGGCGCGAAAACTTGGCGCCTCTGTCCTTGATGTCATATTTCTTCTTCTCGACCGCCTTCAAAGCGAAAATAAAAATTGAAGTTTATTTAAATTTGAGTTTCTCTTGACTAGATCTGAATCGCGTTATTACGCAGGTTTTCAGTATATGGGAGGGAAATCATGCTGGCCGGAAGATTTATCAAGTCGTCGATTATATACATCGTACTGGGAATGGCGCTGGGGATTTACATGGCGGCTTCACAAGACCATTCACAGATGCCAACACACGCGCATCTTAATCTTTTGGGCTGGGTGACGATGGCGCTGATGGGATTAATCTATAAAAACTGGCCGTCTGTCGCAGAGGCGAAACTTGCGCCGCTTACATACTGGCTGGCTCACGTAACCGTCATTGGATTGACGCTTGGCGTTGGCCTTATTTATGCGGGTATGCCGGAATATGAGCCGATTGCGATTGTCGCGTCATTGATCGCCATTTTTAACATGGCGCTGTTCGCATTTCTTTTTTTCAGGAACAGCTAAACACTATTCTTCATCGGCCGCTTCTGCAGACAATGTCTGCCCGAGCGCACTGGCCGTATTGCCCAGCGCGGCAAGACAATTATTGACACGTGTCTCTGGAATATAAACGGAAAAGCGGGTAATGAATTTCTTTTTGCCTTCCTGCTCAACTTGATCAGATTTCAGCCGGACAATATTTGCATCGAAATCGATGAAAACTTCCGAAAGCCGTGCGAGGACTCCCGGCTGATCAGGCCCCTCGCAATGGATATGGTGTGTCACTTCGGTGGGTGGCGTGTCGACATCGTCAAAGGAAAAACGGCGTAGGTCAATGTCCGCATTTTTCATTCCATCAAGGGAATGTAATTCGTCGATAAGTTCTTTTTCCGAGAGATCGGCCGGAATATCAATCACGCTTGTGAACTCGCCGCCCTTTCCAAGCACGGCGAAGGACGTATCCTCAAGGTTAACCCCCTTGTCGAAAAGATGCCCTGTGACCAGTGAAATCAGGCCGACACGGTCTTTCGAAAAAACGGACAGAAGTGCTTTATAATCGGCCATGGCTTTTCCCGTGAGTTTCAGCGTTAGAACATCGTCAGGTGAAAAGGATTACAACCTAAATTCCCAACGGACAACTCCTTTGAGTATGTTTTTCAGCATATTCAACAGGAAAACGTCCCATCGCTGTTGATGAAGGTAATTCTGCTTTTTCTCGTCGGATAACCTTGCGTTAACGAAAATGCAGTAAGACTGGGGAGCTAATTGGCGGACTATCTGTCGAATTTCGGGTGTAATGGCGAAATTGCCGGAAAACGGTGGAAACAGAACTGGAGAATAGGAATGCTCATCGGTGATATCTTGCTGGCGCAAAATTTGGTGACGCCTGAGGATATAAAAATAGCACTGCATCGGCAGAAAGAAAATGGCGGGCGCCTTGGTGACAACCTCGTCGCGCTTGGCGCGTTGACTCAGGATCAGCTCGACCGGGCCATCTATGAAGCGCCGCGTGCGCCCAAAACTATTGAGGAAACCGGTATTCCGCAATCCAATCTGCTGCGTATCCTATTCAAGCTGATGTATGTCAACAGCCTGGAAACCGCTTCGGAACTATCTGGTGCAATCAAGTTGCCGATTGGCGTTGTAAACCGCCTTATTCAGGAAGCGGGTGATCGCAAGCTTCTGGAATCTTTGGGAAACACCGATCAATCAACCTTTTCGGAAACCCGCTATGTCATCACGGAAACCGGCAGGCGTTATGCGCTTGAGTCATTGGAGCAGAACCAGTATGTCGGTCCGGCTCCGGTATCCCTGTCAAACTATCAGGCCCGGATCAATCAGCAGAAAATCACGAATGAGCGGGTCGAGCAGGAAAAGATTCAAAAAAGTTTTGAAAATCTCGTTATTACAGAAGACTTCGTGCGCCGCCTTGGCCCTGGGGTCAATGCCGGTAAGAGTATCCTTCTGTACGGCCCTCCCGGTAATGGTAAGACAACGGTCGCCGAAAAGGTAGCTGAAATCTTTGCCAATGTTATCTATGTCCCCTATTGCTTTGAGGTCGACGGCCAGGTCATCAAGGTCTTTGATCCGGCAATTCACAAACCAAAATTCGGCAGCGAGCATGAGAGAACCAAAAACTCCGGCCTTCGCCGTGAGGAGTTTGATGGCCGCTGGGTTCCCTGCGAACGACCGGTTGTCATTACCGGCGGTGAACTGACCCTGGAAATGCTCGATCTCAGCTTTAATCCGCACGCAAAATATTATGAAGCACCGCTTCATGTAAAAGCATCAAACGGAACCTTCATCATCGACGACTTTGGCCGACAGCTTGTCAGCCCTGAAGATCTACTTAACCGCTGGATTGTTCCGCTGGAAAGCCGGATTGACTATCTGAAGCTACATACCGGGAAGAGCTTCTCTCTGCCATTTGATGAGTTGGTGATTTTCTCCACCAACTTGTCGCCGGATGATCTTATGGACCCTGCGTTCCTCCGTCGTATCCCGTACAAGCTTGAAACCGTCGGGCCATCCCGCGAGCAGTATTCGCAAATCTTCAAAATGGTTGGCAGCTCGCGTGGTCTGGATATCACGGATGATATTCTCGACATCGTGGTTGAGGAGTTGCAGGTAAATAACAGGTTTGAACTAGCCTGTTATCAGCCCAAATTCATTGTCGATCAGATCATCGCGGCCTGTAAGTATCAGGGCGCTGATCCTTATATCAGTAAAGAGCTGGTCGTTGATGCATTGAAGAACCTCTATACAACTTCCGCCAAGGGTGCAGGTAAAACAGCGGCGAAAGCAGCTAACATCGATAACTCGAAGCCAACGGTTGCTGCTCTCTAGGGCAGTGGGATTGAGTCGGGGATGCTCAGGTAAACTGTATGCGATTGCCCGGAAAGACCAACCGCACCGTCGAGATGATATCATCTCCCAGCCAGCTTTTTCGATTAACGACAAGGCAGGCGGTTGTCACCTCAAGCTCCAGAAAATGATTGATCTCGGCGTTTGAGACGGCCGCCTGAATGCTATGGGTATGCGAGAGCAGCGCATATTTGCGACTGAGGTATGTGTCTGCGGTTACACGGCTGAAATCCAGACTGAGATAGTCCGGCATAAACGCCGGATGAACGTAGCGGTCCTCCAACATGACTGGAAGCCCATTCTCCCGATGCACAAAGTAGGAACGAAACACCTCATCTCCCGGTGCCATTGCTATCGCTGCGGCAACGCCTTTCTCGATTGCTTCGGCCTGCAGAAAATGTACGTCACACTGATGTCGCCCACCGCGAGAGTGGATGATATCGTCAATTTCCCGGATCTCGAGGATTTTTGGTTGCTTCTTCGGGGCGGCGACAAAGGTGCCGACGCCTTGAATACGCTCCAGATATCCGGCCTGGGTTAGTTCGCGTAGTGCCCTGTGTATGGTCATGCGGGAAATTCCCATCTCACGAACCAGCGTATGTTCAGACGGCAGCTGGAAATAGGCGGGCCAATCCCCGGATTCCATATTCTTCAATACATAGGCTTTGACCTGTTCATACAGAGGTTTTGGCGGCGTATAGGGGCGGGGGTCTTTTTGCGCTTTAAAGTGGGGCATCGGCAAGGTCCGTCATTTTGTTGGCGTCTAAATGAGGACGACACAGATTGTCCGGATGTGAATTTACGAACCAGATAATGGAGAGATTTTGAAATTAGTACTTGAACGATCATTCCAAATAAATATATGATCCCTGTACTGATCACCTTCAACTGTGAAAATATGTTGATGATCTGTGAATGGCCTGCCCCGATTTTCTGCGCCCCTCGGGGTGGGCCAGATTCACATTCCAACCTCCTAAAATCCCTTTTTTACCCTTGAATGAAATTACCTGACCGGTCATATAGACGTCAGAAGAATTTTTGTGAGATGCAGGACGGAAAATGACAGATCATATACATGAATTTCAGGCAGAAGTCGCGAAACTCCTCGATATTGTGACGCATTCGCTCTACAGCGAAAAGGAAATTTTTCTGCGTGAACTGGTATCCAATGCCTCTGATGCCTGTGACCGGTTGCGCTATGAAGCGCTGACAAAACCTGACCTGATAAAAGATGATCCGGAATTTAAAATCATCATCACGATTGATGAAAAAGCCGGGACCTTGACGATTGAAGACAACGGTATTGGGATGTCGGAACAGGAGATGGTGGAAAACCTGGGAACAATCGCCCGCTCCGGCACGTCCCGCTTTTCCGAGGAGCTGACAGGTGATGCCAGTAAGGATGTTAAGCTGATCGGCCAGTTTGGTGTCGGCTTCTATTCCGCTTTCATGGTCGCAGACAAGGTTACGGTTACGAGCCTGCGAGCAGGAGATGGCGCTGCGGCGGTCTGGTCCTCTGAAGGGCATGGGACGTTCAAGATTGAAGCCGGAACACGGGAGTCGCGCGGCACGACGATTGTCCTGCATATGCGTAAAGAGGCAAAAGAGTTTCTTGAGCCGGCACGCCTTCGCCAGATTGTAAAGACCTATGCGGATCATATTGCGCTGCCGGTTATCCTGAAAGCGTTCAAGGAAGGCGAAGAGGATGAAACGCTAAATAGCGCCAGCGCCCTTTGGACCCGGCCAAAAAACGAAATCACGGAAGAGCAATATACCGAATTCTATCACCATGTGGGGCAGGCATTTGATACCCCCTGGCTGACGCTGCACAGCCGTGCGGAAGGGCGGATTGAGTATACCATGTTGCTGTTCGTGCCCGAGCAGCCACCGTTCGATTTGTTCAACCCGGAACGCAAATCACAACTGAAGCTTTATGTAAAACGGGTCTTCATTACCGATGACTGTGAGGAGCTTATCCCGGCCTACCTCCGGTTCTTGAGAGGGGTTGTCGATTCCGAAGACCTTCCGCTCAACGTCAGTCGTGAGATGTTGCAGCATAACCCCGTATTGCAGAAAATCCGGAGCGGTCTGATCAAGAAAGTTATGGGAGAGCTTGAAAAGAAAGCGTCCAAGGATTCCGAGAATTACGCAAAATTCTGGGATAATTTCGGGGCAGTCCTCAAAGAAGGGATTTACGAAGACGCCGTGAATGGGGAACGCATTCTGAGAATATCGCTGTTCAACAGTGCGGCGGGCGAAGCCAAGACAAATCTCGCTGACTACGTGTCCCGCATGAAGGATGGGCAGGACGCTATCTACTATATAACCGGTGAAGATCTCGGCGCCCTAAAGTCCAGCCCTCAGTTGGAAGGTTTTGCGGCAAAGGGGATTGAGGTTCTGCTTCTGGCGGATGCCGTGGATAGCTTCTGGCTGAGCCGGATACATGAATTTGACGGCAAGCCGTTCAAGTCAGTAACGCGCGGCGCGGCGGAACTGGACAAATTCGCCGATACGGAGGCGAGTACGGCGGAAGAGACAAAGCCGGAAGAGGGCGAAATGGATAGCCTGATCGCCCTGTTCAAGACGGCGCTGGAAGATAAGGTCAAGGACGTTCGGTCCTCTGTCCGCCTGACCGGTAGTCCGGTCTGCCTTGTCGCAGATGACGGGGATATGGATATCCATCTCGAAAAGCTGCTCAAGGCTCATAAACAGTTTGGTGCGGGAGAGAGCCTGCGCATTCTGGAGTTGAACCCGAAACATGCGCTGATCAAGAAGCTGGCCGCAAGCAGCAAGAAAAACGGTGCCTCTGATGCCTTGAAAGACGCGGCCCTTCTGCTGCTGGATCAGGCGCATATCGTTGAAGGTGATCCGGTCGACGATCCTGTCGCCTTTTCCAAACGAATGGCAGACTTTATGGCGGGCAGCATTTCGGCCTAGGGGCTCTATCCCTTTTCCGCGATGACCAATTCTTCGTCCGAGCGGATCGTTTTTATGGCGAGCGGCAGAAGGATCAGGAAGAGTGTTGCCGCTGCCAGAAACACTACCTGGTAATCGCGGAAGGTAGAGAAAAGGACGCTGCTGATCGCCATGCCGACGGTCCCGCCGAGCATCTGGGCGGAGAGGACGATACCGCCGGCAAGGCCCTGCTTCTCCAAAGGGACCTCGTTCATGACGGCCCGCATCGGGGGTACGAATAGAAAGCCGAGACCGATACCCCAGACGATCAATGCGGGGAAGAAATAGAGGTAGCTGCCCATCTCTGCCACAACCGCTATCCAGAAAAACGAGATTATTGAGAGCGCGATGCCAAAAAATATCGGCTTTCGTGCCCCGAGACGATCCGCGAAATGTCCGGCCATTGGCGCACTGAGGGGGGCCGGCATGACGGCGGGCAAGAGCGCTATACCGGCTTCGATGGCTGTAAAATTCAATTGGTGCTGCAAATAAAGGGCACCGAAGATAAAGATGCTGATCTTGCTGAACTGAGCCGCGAAAACGACAAAATTACAGATGGCAAAACTCGCATTTGTAAAAAGATCAACTTCGATCAGTGGCTGCTTTGTGCGCAGTTCGATCAGAACGAATAGTATCGAAGCGACAATACCCATGACGAGCGGTATCCAGACAGTCGGGTTTTGCCAGCCCCAGTCAGGGCCTTGCATCAACGCAAAAACAATCAGGCCGAGCCCGGCGATCAGACTGATCAGTCCTCCGAAATCGAAACGTGCGGCCTCAGCCATACGCGGGGGATTGATCCAGGCTTTCATTACCACCAGCGCGACGGCGATAACGATGGCCGGATTGATCCAGAAAATCCATCGCCAGGAGAGCGTTTCGACAAGAGCGCCACCGGCAAGCGGCCCCGAAATCAGGCCAATCGTGCCTATGGCGCCATACGCACCAAGGGCCATTCCCCTCTCATTTTCCGGAAATACGATCGTGAGCATGGCCATGGAGGCCGGAAGTATGATGGCGGCACCGATACCCTGAATGCCTCGCATGACGATGAGCATCGTACCATCATTCATGAACCCGCAAAGCAGAGAGGCGACACCGAAGATAGAAATACCGATCAGAAACAGGTTTCTAAGGCCGAGAATGTCTCCCAGCCGTCCGCCTGCCGCCACAAGCCCGGCGAATACCAGAAGGTAGGAGTTAACAACCCAGTGAGACGCAATCTCCGACATGCCAAGCTCTTCACGCAAAGTTGGAAGGGCGACACCCAGGATCGTTTCGTCAAGTACTATAAGGGCGAGCACGCCGCCCATTGCGGCCAGAACCCACCAACGCCTGTTCTTATCGTCTATCCCCCGCATTCGATCACTCCAGACCGACAGAATTACAACTTATAATATTTTAAATTGTAAATTTTGCAATCAACTCCAAATAGTCTGAGTAGAATTAACAACGGCTCTTTCTTACTATATGAAACAGTTGCGGAAAATCCCAGTTCTCATTTTTGTCCTGTTCGGCTTTTCTGCCTGCAGCGTTATCGATGATACGCTGTTGACGGAGGAGGTGAGTGACTTTTCGCGTAATGTTGTCGAGCTGTCTGCCGTCATAAACAATGAGTTTGAATTGGCGGAGGAGCTCAACACCCTCGGTTTCATTGATAACTTACAGTTCCAGCTGGAACTCGGGGGTTATCCTGAAACCGCTTATAAACCATTGTTTCAGGCCGAAGATATTGCCGCCAGAAGGAGCGTCCTATCGGCCCTTGATGGCTATGTCGAGATGCTGGCAGTTGTTACTTCCGGCCAGTCGATCTCGTCTGTGTACACGAGCCTCTCCGGGGCGGTCGGAAATCTGAAATCATTGAGTTCCGATAATTTCAGTATCGACCATTCCCTGTCATTTCTCGACTCCAACCAACTGGTGGCAGATCTGAGTCTGTTCGATGAGCTTTTGATTCTGCCGGATCGCGATAAACGCTTGCTGCCTATTGTCGAGAAAGGGGATAAAACTCTGAAGAAAGCTGCAGTTCTTCTGCTTTTTGACATCGGAGCCCCGGAGGATCAATCGAGCAAATGCAGCTACACGGTTCCAAAAAATGATGTTGATGCCGACATGACCAGCCTGCGCTTATGTAAGGGCGGGCTTCGGGCAATTGTCAAGAACGCCATCGACTTCGATACAAACACTTGGAATGACAAGCTGGCACAGACATCAAAAAGCAGCTCAGTAAGCACGTTGGCGCGCAGAGATGCAATTAAGCGGGTTGTCAGCATCCAAAAGTTTGGACTGGAATTTGACAAGCTTCTTAATGAAACACAGATGACGCTGATCGCGATGGTCGCCGCTCACAAATCAATCAGTGAGACACTTGAGGCGGCCGAGGGCATGCAAGCTGTATCGCTCTCTGTGACTCTAAAAGGCATCGTCTTCAAGGAAAAGGTAAGAGAGCTCGTAAAATCGTTGTCTATGGTCAGAGCAGAGCTTTCAGACCTCGCCGATAGCGTTCCTGCAATGAAGAGCGTCCAGACAACCACTCTTAACTCCCTGCAAATTGGAAATGAAAATGACAACCAGCAATGAAGCCGCCTTCAAGAAGTTACAGGACGCGTTGGATGCGCTGAACTCTCAATCTGTGTCGGATTTGCCGTCTTCACAGCTCGCCAATCTTGAAAAGGGGAAGGCGGCTCTCTATGCGGAGATCCAGGCGTTGCAAGTAATGCAAATGGACGAACGTGATGCAGAATACACGACGCTCACAACAGAGTTTCGAAACGCTAAATCGGACCTACTGGATTTATCAAACTGGATAGCGGAGCGTAAACAGCGGGATCAGGCCATATTTTCCATTCTCTCGAAAGGCGTGAGCCTTACCCTCTCTTTACTTGCTTGATGATTTATCCATAATCTGATCAATCGGGCGGCGGGTGACGCTATAACCTGCCTCTTTCGGGATTAACAGGAATTTGCCCTCATCCGTCACTTCCATTTTAGGCATAACCGAAAAGGTATCCGTTGCCTTGGCATTTGCGACGACCTCCTCGCTGGAAGAAAACCGCCCCAGGACCTCAATGTTCATGCGGGTCGGGAATATGACGGTATACTTCCCGTTATCGGCCTCGTCCAATACTTCATTCGGACCAATCCAGACGGAATCAACCGATTCCTCTCCATCATGTGCTGCAAGCTGGTGAGGCGGAGCTTTTGCAATGAAAAAATGAGTATCGAAGCGTTTGGGCATATGGGCCGGTGTAAGCCAATGGGCGAAATGGCCCAATAGATCAGTCGCCAATTCCAGATTTTCCTCTCTGACCATTTCCAGGATGGGGATATCGTCATTCTGGAGCGGAACCCTGTATTTCGCCGCCAGCTTTTCCAGCCGCTCATGCGTCACCAATTCATTTGTTTCCCGGTTCCGCGCGAGAAGGATGTTGGCTTCTTCAAAACTTTCGCGGATAGAAGCGATCTTGAAGCTGCGGAGCGTATCGTCGCCGCGTTCGCTTTCGGGAAGAAAGTCAATAAGGGCAGGGTCCGTATCACCCTCGTCCACCTTGCCACCCGGAAAGACAAGTGCGCCGGAGGCGAAGTCAATCTGGTGATGACGAACCACCATAAAAACTTCGATCTTGTCTGATTCTCCAGCCCGGTCCCGGACAAGTAAAACGGTCGCAGCAGGTTTAAGGGGTACTTCTTTCTCGGTCATTTGGCACCATTCTTGTTTTTATTTTAAAGCATTGTGCCCGAGAGTTGGGAGGGGATCAACAAAATGCTTCTTATAGCTTGATTTCCAGTGCACCGAGGATGGGGCCATAAATGTCCTGTTGAATTATCAACACGCAGCCGTCACGTCCTTCCGTACGCATTTCCGCGAGATCCAGCGAGATCTCCTGGGCGGATCCGTCCCAATCACCGAGGGAGCGGATTTTGCGGACAATATTGTGATAGGTGATAATTTTGCCTGTGTTCTCGCCGCGTTGAATGTCTACATCCGCGACATGGTCTATATCCAGCAGCCACAGCGTTGCCTCTCCATCACTTTTGGGGAGAGTGACAAAAAGTTTATCTCCCTTGAAGGACCATTGCAGCGGCAACGGCTCTAAGTCGTCGGCCTGCTTCTCAATAAGGGATTTCACGCCACTGCGATCCGAACCGACAACATGGTCCATTCCGCCAACGACCATTTGCGGTGTATAGACATAGCGTGAGTTGAACTCACCTCTGTATCCTACCTGCCGTGCGTCATTGTCGGCGGTACCGAAAATGTCTTTCCAGCCGATATAATCCCAATAGGTAACGGAGAAGGAGAGCCCGAGAATATTTTCGTCTTCTATAAGTTCCCCAAGGAGCTTGTCTGCCGGAGGGCAGGAACTGCATCCTTGCGATGTGAAAAGCTCGACAACTGTCGTCGGTTGATGGGCGCTCTCGGCGCTGGCGGAATTGACTGAGATTGTCAACCCGGACAGGGTAGCAACGGCCATCGCAATGCAATTCAAGTAAAGCTGCTTCATGATGACTATTTAGCGGATTCCAGCTTCACACACAAATCACCTGTGAGTGAGAGCGGGGTGAATAAAAAACGGCGGCCAATAAGGACCGCCGTTTTGCCATTCAATACAACCCGACTTTAGCTGGCCGAGAGGTTCCGAAGAACATATTGGAGAATACCGTCATGACGATAGTATTCGACTTCGTCCAACGTATCGATCCGGCACAGAAGATCGATCGACTGCGATGAGCCATCCGTCCGCGTGATGTTGCAACGGACGCTCATGCCCGGGGTAACCCCTTCCTCAATGCCCGTCAGGTCGATGACCTCACTACCATCCAGGTTAAGCGTTTTTCTTGTCACGCCCTCCGGGAATTGCAGCGGCAGAATGCCCATACCCACCAGGTTCGACCGGTGAATGCGTTCAAAGCTCTCTGCAACGACGGCCTTGATACCCAGCAATAGGGTTCCCTTTGCGGCCCAGTCACGGCTTGAACCCGTCCCATATTCCTTGCCGGCAAACACGACGAGGGGAGTGCCTTCATCACGATATTTGACGGAAGCATCATAAATCCACATCTGTGTTCCGTCGGGCATATGGCGGGTAATCCCGCCTTCTGTCCCCGGCGCGACTTCGTTTCGCAGTCGGATGTTGGCAAAAGTACCGCGGGTCATGACCTGATCGTTCCCGCGCCGTGAGCCGTAGGAGTTGAAATCCTTCGGGCTGACCTGATGCGATGTCAGATATTCCCCGGCGGGTCCGTCCGCCTTGATTGCGCCCGCAGGGGAAATGTGGTCTGTCGTTACAGAGTCCCCGAGCAGGGCAAGAATATGGGCGCCCCTGATATCCTCAAATGCGCCGGGTTCCTTCTGCATGCCTTCAAAATAGGGAGGATGTTGCACATAGGTTGAAGTAACATCCCAGCTATAGGTCTGGCCCTCAGCCGTCTTGATTGACTGCCAGGTTGCGTCACCTGAGAAAACGTCGGCATACTGATGCTCGAACATATCGCGGGCAACGGCCTCTTTGACCGTCTTTTGAACCTCTGCATTGCTTGGCCAGATATCCTTCAGGTAAACGGGATTACCGTCCTTGTCCGTTCCGAGCGAATCTTTTGTAATGTCGACATGAAGCGATCCTGCGATGGCATATGCGACAACCAGCGGCGGCGAGGCAAGATAGTTTGCTTTCGCCTGAGGGCTTACGCGGCCTTCGAAGTTGCGGTTGCCGGAAAGAACCGAGCAAGCGACCAGTTCGCCTTCAGAAATCGCATCGGCGATATGCGGGTCGACGGGGCCGGAGTTACCAATACAAGTCGTACAGCCATATCCCACGAGATTGAAACCAAGCGCATCGAGATCATCCTGCAATCCGGCTTTTTCAAGGTAATCGGTTACGACTTTTGATCCGGGCGCGAGAGAGGTTTTTACCCACGGTTTGACGGTGAGCCCCTTCTTGAGTGCATTTCGGGCAACCAGTCCGGCGGCCAGCATTACGCTCGGGTTTGATGTGTTGGTGCAGGACGTGATCGCCGCAATTATGACATTCCCATGCCCGATCTTGTAGTCCGTTCCGGCAACATCAACCATAACGTCAAGATTGTCAGTTTTCCCAGCCAGTTCCGGCAGGCTTCCTTTGAAGGAATTTGCGGCATCGGAAAGCAGGACGCGATCCTGAGGCCGCTTGGGTCCGGCAAGGCTGGGCTCTACCGTTGAAATATCGAGTTCCAGCGTCGCTGTGAACTCAGGGTCCGGCGTATTGTTGTCACGCCACATACCTTGCGCCTTTGCGTATGTTTCCACCAGCTTGACCCGTTTTGGATCACGTGCCGTGAAATTGAGGTAATTGATGGTCTCGGCATCGATCGGGAAGAAGCCGCAAGTTGCACCATATTCCGGCGCCATGTTGGAGATGGTTGCGCGATCGGCAAGACCAAGTTCGGCAATACCCGGGCCATAGAATTCAACAAACTTGCCGACAACACCCTGGGCGCGCAGCATTTGCGTTACCGTCAGCACGAGGTCTGTTGCCGTTGTACCTTCCTTCAGCTTGCCGGTCAGCTTGAAGCCGACGACTTCCGGGATCAGCATGGAGATTGGCTGACCGAGCATAACGGCCTCCGCCTCAATTCCGCCGACACCCCAGCCAAGAACCGCTAGGCCGTTGACCATGGTCGTGTGGCTGTCCGTTCCGACAAGTGTATCCGGATAGGCGACTTCGGCGCCGTTCTGATCCTTGGTTGTCCAGACGGTTTGCGCCAGATATTCGAGGTTCACCTGATGGCAGATACCGGTTCCGGGCGGAACAACGCGGAAATTGTTGAATGCTTTCTGGCCCCAGCGGAGGAAGGCGTACCGTTCGCCATTACGCTCCATTTCCAGCTCAACATTCTGACCGAAAGAAGCGGCGGTCCCAAATTTATCCACCATCACAGAATGGTCGATAACGAGATCGCATTGAGCGAGCGGATTAATCTTTTCCGGATCACCACCCAGAGCGACCATCGCATCACGCATTGCCGCAAGATCGACGACTGCGGGAACGCCGGTGAAATCCTGCATCAGAACGCGCGCCGGACGATACGCAATTTCACGGTCCGCCTTGCGGTTTTTCAGCCATCCGGCGATAGCGCTGACATCCTCTGACGTTACGGTACGGCCATCTTCATGGCGCAGCAGATTCTCAAGCAGGACTTTCAGGGAGAAAGGGAGGCGGGACACATCACCCAGACCGGCTTTCTCGGCTTCCGGGATACTGTAGTAGTCATATTTCTCTCCATCAACATCGAGAGAACGGCGAATATTCAGGCTGTCGTGACCAGTTGTTGTCAACGTTTCGCTCCTTAAAAGGTAAGGGGAACGGGAAATGCCAGCATAGCGGCACGGGTTCTTTGGTTCAATAATGTGCGTATGTGCCCTAAATTAGAAAAATTCTCAAGTGCTATCATGCCATCGAGTGTTTCCTCCCTTAAATTATCGAAAAATGGGGCCCTGATTATTATGAATCACCAAGGAGCCCATGCGCCAAACATTTGCGAAACGCGGAATCTTGCTGTAGTCAGAGGGGATAAATGATGCCTGAACAATACGCCTTCGGAGCAATGCGCCGCTGCCATGAGTTTTTCCGTCCATAACCTCGCCTGTCAGCGGGCCGATCAGATCATTTTTGAAAATGTGTCCTTTTCTCTCGCTCCCGGAGAAGCGATCTGGGTGCGCGGGCGCAATGGCGCCGGCAAATCATCGCTGCTCAGAATCTGCGCGCGTCTGCTAAAACCTCTTGATGGTTCAATCTCCTGGCAGGGCGAGAATATACTGGATGATCCCGAGAGCTATGTCGGTGCCTATCAATATCTTGGGCATCAGGATGCTCTTAAAAGCGCGATGACGGTGGAGGAGAATATCAAGTTCTGGGCAGACTATCATGGCGAGGCGGATGTTTCTGCGGCGCTTGCCGAATTTGACCTGATGCCGCTTCGGAATGTTTCGGCCGGCATTCTCTCTCAGGGGCAGAGGAAACGCGTCAATCTTGCGCGACTGGCAGCCTCTCCGGCTTCCTTGTGGATTCTGGACGAACCACTCAGCGCCCTTGACCGGCATTACATTGGTCAGTTCAGAGAACGCTTGTCGCGGCATCTGGCAGCCGGAGGCATGGCAATTTATGCAACTCATCAGGATTTGGAACTGAATGACAGCAAATCCCTTGAATTGGGTGCGGATACATGATGGCGCGTTTTTTCCAGCTGATCCGCCGGGACGTCATACTGTCTTTCCGGCAGGGAAGTGCGGTCACGCTGAGTCTTTCCTTCTTTGTTATGGTCATTGTCCTGTTTCCGCTCGGTGTCGGACCTGAACTGTCAGTTTTGATGAGGATCGGACCGGGTGTATTATGGGTTGCCGCGCTGCTTGCCTGTTTGCTGACACTGGATCGGATGTTTCAGGCGGATTTTGAGGATGGCGCGCTGGATCTTTTCATGATCGGGCCGTTGCCAGTCGAAATTCTTGTGCTGGCCAAAGTCATTGCCCACTGGCTCACATCCATCCTGCCGCTTATTGTCGTCGCACCCGTTCTGGCGCTTTCCCTTAACCTGCCCGCCGAGGGAATTTTGGCCCTTACGCTCGCCCTGCTAATTGGGACGCCGACGTTAAGCCTGATCGGCGCGGTCGGGGCGGCGCTGACCGTGGGAATGCGGCGGGGCGGTGTTTTGTTGTCACTTCTGGTGCTTCCCCTATATATACCGGTATTGATTTTCGGTGTGGCGGCAGTCGATGCGGCGATTGCGCAGCTTTCCGTGGCGCCGCATCTGTTGTTACTGGGCGGGATTTCGCTGGGTGCGCTGGTCCTTGGGCCGCTTGCTGCGGCGGCAGGATTACGTTTGTCTCTTTCGTGATGAAACAATTTGAATGAACAGTAGTGAAGCATGGCGATCGATTTACATAAATATGCGAACCCGAAACGGTTTCTCTCGATTATCTCGGTGATCTATCCCTGGAGTGTCTGGCTGACGGTTATTCTGCTCGGGGTGGGGGTGTATATGGGGTTGTTCGTCGCCCCGCCGGATTATCAGCAGGGCGATACCGTGCGGATTATGTTCGTTCACGTGCCTGCCGCCTGGATGGCGCTGATGATATATACCATCATGGCCGTATCCTCAGCTGTTGGGCTCATCTGGAAGCATCCTGTCGCCGATCTGACCGCCAAGGCCGCTGCGCCGATCGGCGCGGCGTTCACATTTCTCGCGCTGGTAACCGGGGCTCTCTGGGGGCAGCCGATGTGGGGGACGTTCTGGGTCTGGGATGCCCGGCTGACCAGCATGCTGATCCTGCTTTTTCTCTATCTTGGCTATATGGCGATATGGGAGAGTTTCGAGGATACGGCCAAGGCTGCGAAAGCGGCGGCGATCCTGGCACTCGTCGGAGTCATCAACATACCGGTCATCCGGTTTTCCGTGGACTGGTGGAATACCCTTCACCAGCCTGCCAGCGTTGCGACTATGTCGGGGCCCAAGATACATAGCTCGATTTTGATTCCGCTTCTTGTTATGGGGCTGGCATATACGGCTTTCTTTGTCATGGTTCTGATAATCCGTGTAAAAGCTGAAATATTGCAAAGGCGACTTCGCGTCATGCAGATTGCCGAGTTACGGCAGCGGTGACATGTCCAAATAATGATCGCGGCATTGTGACGCAGAACAGGTGTTCTGGTATGTATTTTAGGGGTAGAGCAAGTATATTCGCCGGAAACAGCAGGATTTGAGGAAAATTGGCAGAGCAGATCACGACATTTTTTGATATGGGCGGCTATGGGGCATTTATATGGCCCTGTTTTGCGTTGTCAGCAATTGTGTTGCTGGCGGTTTATCTCATGAGTTCCCGCAAACTCAAGACGGTGGAGCGGGAACTGGCCGTGGCGGAAAGTCAACGATCAGAGAAGCGCTGTCGGGCCTCTGACGTTCGGGGAAGCAAGTTATGACACGCAAAAAACGTCGGCTATATTTTGTCCTTGCAGGAATGTCAGTGCTCGGCCTTGCCGCTGCGTTGGTGCTCACGTCATTTCAGGATAGTCTTGTGTTCTTCCGCAGCCCGTCTGACCTTGTCGAAAAGCCAATCCCGGCGGGGCGAAATTTTCGCCTAGGAGGGCTTGTTGAGGAAGGCAGTATAGACAGCCAGGGCGTAACGCATCGGTTTCGGGTAACGGACCTCAATGACGTTGTTCAGGTTACATTCGACGGTTTGCTTCCAGACCTGTTCCGTGAAGGGCAGGGCGTTGTTGCCGAGGGTTCCCTGACGGAAGAAGGATTATTCGTCGCAACAAATGTTCTGGCCAAGCATGATGAGAACTACATGCCGCCTGAAGTTGCAGAGGCATTGAAAAAATCGGGACAATGGAAACCCGAGGGAAATGATTGATGGTTGCGGAGATCGGGCAATTTGTTCTTATCTTGGCGCTGGTGACCGGCTGCTTTCAGGGCGCCTTGCCACTGATTGGCGCGGCACGTGGAAGTCGCCCGCTGATGCGCTTTGGTGACAATGCGGCATTTGTGCAGTTTGCAGCTATTTCAGGAGCCTTTGCCTGTCTGACCATCGGCTATGTCACCAGTGATTTTTCCATCCTGAACGTTGTGAACAACTCGCACTCCCTCAAGCCGATGCTCTACAAAATAAGTGGCGTGTGGGGGAATCATGAAGGTTCCCTTCTCCTCTGGAGCTGGATACTGGCGTTGTTTGGGATGGCTGTTGCTTTTTTCGGGCGCAATTTGCCGGACAGCTTGAAGGCAAGGGTTCTGGCTATTCAAGGGCTGATCGGCGTAGGCTTTTTGACGTTCATTCTGTTCACGTCCAACCCGTTTGAGAGGATTAGTCCGGCGCCGCTTGATGGCAACGGACTTAACCCGCTTTTGCAGGATCCCGGCCTCGCCTTTCACCCACCCTTTCTGTATCTAGGATATGTTGGGCTTTCTATTACGTTTTCTTTCGCGATTGCGGCTTTGATCGAAGGGCGGGTCGATCCGGCCTGGGCGCGCTGGGTTCGGCCATGGACGCTGGCGGCATGGGGCTTCCTGACTATTGGAATCGCACTCGGTTCCTGGTGGGCCTATTATGAGCTTGGCTGGGGCGGCTGGTGGTTCTGGGATCCGGTTGAGAACGCGTCCTTCATGCCCTGGCTGGCGGCAACGGCGCTTTTGCATTCCGCGATTGTTGTTGAAAAGCGTGATGCGCTTAAAAACTGGACTATTCTGCTGGCGATTATTGCCTTTAGTCTGAGCCTTCTGGGAACTTTTCTTGTACGCTCTGGCGTCCTGAATTCCGTGCATGCCTTTGCGTCTGATCCGGCGCGGGGTGTTTTTATCCTGATATTCCTGATATTCGTCATCGGAGGGTCGTTGTTGCTATACGGCATTCGCGCACCGAAGATGAAAGGGGGTGGATTGTTCGCTCCGATCAGCCGCGAAGGATCGCTGGTTCTGAATAATCTGTTGCTTTCCACCATTACGGCAACGGTTCTCCTCGGGACGCTTTATCCGATTTTCCTGGATGCTTTCACGGGCGCAAAAGTCTCCGTCGGGCCTCCTTATTTCAACGCTACATTTCTGCCGTTTGCCATTCCTTTAGTCGTGGCGATGGCGTTCGGGCCGTTTCTGGCCTGGAAGCGGGACGATCTTGCCGGTATTATTTCGCGTCTTAAATTTGCCCTGTTTGCGGCACTTGCATTTTCCGGATTTCTCTGGTGGTGGCAGACAGGGACGCCGGTAATGGCCCTGCTCGGCATGGGTCTGTTCGCTTGGCTGCTGGTTGGCTCCGTTCTTGAGTGGGCCGAGCGGATAAAGCTGTTTCGCGGTCCGTTCGCGAATAGCTGGAAAAGAATGATGCAGCTCCCGCGAAGCGCTCACGGCATGACTGTTGCCCATATTGGTGTTGCCCTGGTTATTCTGGGTATCACGGCATCCGAGGCATGGCAAAGCGAACATCTTGGTGTCATGCGGCCCGGCGAGACGGTAACGGTCGGCGGATATGATTTCCGTTTTGACGGCGCCGAGGCAATTACGGGACCGAACTATGACGCCGTTCAGGGTACCTTCCTCGCCTACAAGGGCGATAACAAGGGTGTATATCTTTATCCCGAACAGCGGCGATACACCGATCCGCCTATGGAAACAACGGAAGCCGCGATCCGCCCGATGCTGAGCGCTGACCTTTATACGGTTATTGGTGAAGCGGACGGAGATGGCGGTTATGCCGTTCGGATTTACCACAAGCCGTTCATTTCCTGGATATGGATCGGCGCATTCGTGATGTTTGCAGGTGGGGCGCTCAGCTTGAGTGACAGACGGTTGCGACTTGGTGCGCCAGGGCGGGCAAAGCGCGCATCTGCAGTATCTTCCGCACCGTCAGAGGCGAAAGGGTAGGGCGATGAAATTGAAGTTTCTGGTACCGGTTCTGACATTCGCGGCGATTGCCGTCGTCCTCTGGTATGCCCTGTTCAATCTGAATCCGACAGAAATCCCGTCTGAGCTGGTGAGTAAGCCGGCACCGGAATTCGCGCTGGAGCCTGTTCCCGGATACGGACCGGGCCTTGCGCAGGCGGATCTGGCGACGGGCAAGGTGACATTGCTGAATGTCTTCGCCTCCTGGTGTGTTGCCTGCATGGCCGAACATCCCTTCTTCATGGAATTGAAAAAACAGAATGTCGTCGAGATTTACGGGCTCAACTATAAGGATAAGCCGGACGCCGCCGCCCAGTGGCTGGATCGTCATGGCAATCCTTATGCACGGACAGGGATGGATTTGAAAGGGCGTGTCGGCATTGATTTTGGCGTTTACGGGGTGCCGGAAACCTTTGTCATCAGTGCTGACGGCAAGATACTTGATAAGATTATCGGCCCGGTCAGCAAGGACATGTTCGATATGCGTATCCGGCCGTTGTTGAATGAGGCGGGATCGTGACGACCGGGGTTCGTTCGTTTATTCTTGCGCTATTGTTCGTACCGATGATCCTGCTGTCGGCGTCCGCTGTCTTCCTTGAGGAACGGCTGGATGATCCAGAACAGGAGGAGCGGGCAAGGGAAATTTCCGAAGGTATCCGCTGCCTTGTCTGCCAGAATCAATCCATCCTCGACAGCAATGCTGACCTTGCAAAAGACCTGAGGCAGATCGTCCGGGAACGTGTCGCACTGGGCGAGAGCAATGACAAGGTGCGCGAGTTTCTGGTGACCCGTTATGGGGACTGGGTTTTGCTGGACCCGCCGTTCAAACTCCGCACGGTTTTCCTCTGGCTGGGGCCGGTACTGATTTTCATCATCGGAGCGATTGCGGCCATTGTGTTTCTTCGTGGCCGCAACAGGCAGCCCGATGCGGAGGAGCCGGGCGAACTTACGCCCGCAGAAGAGGCAAGGTTGAAGAACCTGCTCGATTCTGAATCGGACATATCCGGGCATAAGTCATGATCTGGATCGTTATTTCAGTCATCATTGCGGCCGCGCTCGTGATTCTGGCCTGGCCGTTTCTGCGAACGGATCGGATGCGCCGTCGTCATGCGGATCAGGGGCTCGCTGTTTACCGTCAACAGCTAGATGAATTGGAAACAGATGTTGCACGTGAAACAATCGATAAATCCGAGGCGGAGGCGATGGCGCTTGAAATCAAGCGGCGTATGCTGCGGGTGGACCGCGCTGAAAATGAAGTCTCTTCATCCCTGAATGCCAGCAAGCATTGGTATATCGCAGCTGTGCTTGCGGTTGTCATTCCTTTGCTCAGCTTTGGCCTCTATCTCGACCTCGGGTCGCCGAATGAACCGGCTCGCCCGTTGGCCGCTCGTGACCTTGCGGCAGACGCGAGAGCGCTGCAATCGCGGGATGCAGGACCCTTGATCCAGCGTCTTATTGCTGCATTGAAGGAACAGCCGGACAATCTGGAAGGCTGGGTCCTTCTGGCCCGCACCTTGAGCCGGATGGAGAGATATGAGGAGGCCGCCGAAACCTATATGAAAGCAACAATATTGGCGCCACGAGCGACGGAGCTGTTTATCGGCGCAGGGGAAAATTATTATTTTGCGGCTGACGGAAATGTGACGGCGAACGCAGAAGAGGCTTTTGAACAAGCATTTGCACTCGATCCGGAAAATCCGGGTGCACGGTACTATCTTGCCCTGAGAGATGCGGAAGCAGGGGACAATGCTGGCGCCCTTCAGAAGTGGATATTGCTTTATGAAGAAAGCCCGGCAGATGCGCCCTTCATGCCGGTTCTGGAGCAGCGCATCGAGCGGACAGCCGAACTTACCGGGACAGACATTGGCGACCTTTTCTCTCGGAAGAGTGTCCCTGATATGCCCAAAGGGCCATCGGGCGCCGATATTGCCGCCGCTGCAGACATGACCCCTGAAGCGCGGCAGGACATGATTGCCTCCATGGTGGAAGGGCTGGCGTCGCGCATGGATGAAACCCCGGATTATGAGGGCTTAATGCGCCTGGGTCAGGCATACTCTACCCTTGAAGAATATGAAAAGGCGGCGAATGCGTACGGGCGGGCACGCATGCTGAAACCGGATGATTTGACGGCAATTGATGCGGAAGCCTTTTCCTATGTCCAGATGGCAGGAAACAACGGTGTCCCGCCCGCGCAGGCGGTCGGGCTTTATCGCATGTTGATCGAGAAAAACCCCGAGCACCCGCAGGCGCTTTGGTATTTGGGCGTTGCCGCGGCAGCCGAAGGAAATGACGCAGAGGCCATAGATTTCTGGCGGCGCTTGCAGGCAGTGACGGAAGCAGGCAGTCGCGTCCATGCTGCTGCGGGAGCCGCCATAAAGAGCCTTTCCGATCAGAATAAAAATTGATACCGTTGCACTTTCACCAGCAGAAAGATCAACGGCCATTGACCTCGACAAATCCAGATGATTATGCGTTTGAACGCAAGGTACCCGCAGGCGATAATATGGAGCGCCATGTCTGCGCTGACTGCGGCTGGGTGCATTATGATAACCCGAAGATCGTTGTTGGCTCCGTTGTTACCTTTGAAGATAAATTCCTCCTCTGCAAGCGCGCCATTCACCCGCGCAAAGGCTTCTGGACTCTTCCCGCCGGATACCTTGAGCAAAATGAAACGACAGCAGACGGCGCGATGCGCGAGGCTTTTGAAGAAGCGAAAGCGAAAATTCACATTCGCGATCTGCTCGCCATTTACAGCGTGACGCATATCAGCCAGGTGCAGATCATATACCGTTCGGTCCTGAAAGAGCCGGAGTTTTCGGCGGGCCCTGAATCACTGGAGGTTGAGCTGTTCGACTGGGCCGATATTCCCTGGAACGATCTTGCCTTTCCAACTGTCTATTGGGCGCTACATCAGTATCAGGAAATCAAGGATAAGGAGAGTTTCACTCCCTTCTCCAACGCGCATGGTGACATGCTCAAAAAGTCACTCGAAATAATACGACGCTGATCGGCAGGATAGAGGACACTAAAATGAAAAAGACAATGACTGCTCTTGTCATGGGCGCGTTGATCGTACTCGCTATTGGCATGAATGCACGGGCCGGATTACTGGATACCATTCAGAAGAAAATCACGGACTCGGCCTCTTCCGTAACTGGCGGATCCAATAGCGGAAGCGCGAGCAACCTGTCGACGAGCCAGATCATCGAAGGTCTTAAGGAGGCATTACAGGTCGGAACGGAGACGGTCATCTCCCAGATCGGGACAACGGGTGGGTATAATGATGATCCGGCCATTCATATCCCGCTCCCTGAAAAGATGCAGCAGGCGCAAGCGCTTATGAAAAAGTTCGGCCTCTCCGGCATGGCGGATGATCTTGAGGCGCGGCTGAACCGCGGTGCGGAAGCGGCGGCGCCAAAAACCAAGGAAATCCTCATGAATGCGATCTCCGAAATGACCGTAGAGGACGCCCAGGCTATTTACAGCGGACCCGATGATGCGGCCACTCAATATTTCCGGAAGGTCTCAACAACCGATCTGTCCGAGACAATTCGCCCGATTATCGAGCAATCGCTGCAGGATGTCGGGGCGATCTCCCTCTATGATAGCTTGGTTTCACAGTACAAGACCTATCCGCTGGTGCCGGATATCAAGTCCGATCTGACCGATTACACCACGGATATGACGCTGGAAGGGCTGTTTCATTACCTCGCTGAGGAAGAGGCTGCCATTCGCAATGATCCGGTCAAGCGGACAACGGAAATCCTGACCACTGTTTTCGGGAACTAAGCGGCGGCTTTCGCCAGATACTCCGTGATCAATGGCTCATACCGCGGAAGCGATTTATACCCGCGCATATTGGCATTCATGGTTTGAAGCCCGTGCAGGAGACGTTCTGCGCGGGCTTTGTCTTCACATACCTCGGCAAGGCTGTTGTTGAAAATCCGGATGGTAAAAAGAATATCCGGATCATCCTCGATCCGCTGCAGGGTTTGACGTTCGACCCGGAAGAAGATCTTTTCGTCGACATTATGGCGAGTGATGGACGAATCGACGGCGCGTTCCCTGCGCCACCAGCCGGGCTGAAACAGGGCATCGCTGTCATATAAGCCCCAATTGAACCGCTCCACTTTCTTGCCAGGTCTCAGGTTCCGGAAGAAGCGGTCTATGGGGTTACCGATGCGTGGGTTGAGCCCCGGGACGGGCTGATGAATAGCCTGCATAACCTTGCCGATTTTCTCCGGCAGGTTCCATCCGGTCGGAAAGCAGACACATGCCGCCGCCAGGGTATATCCGTCATCCGTCTCTCTCATGAGGACCAGATCCTCTTGCACGATAAGGCCAGCCTGAACAAGCGGACTGGGCTCGTCTTTTGCCGATGTGCCTGCTGTAATGTCGCGATGGTTGGCGGCCAGTTCATCTTCCACAAGCTGACGGATTTTCTGCTGCGCGGGCAGGCTCCCGGATGTTTCGGCAAAGACCTGATCCCGATAATCTTGAATTAATCTGCTTTTTTCAGCGACATCCCGCCCATGGTTCTGATCCGTATCAATCCATGAACGGTCTCGCAGGGCCTGAAGCCCCATACTGAGGCGGAAATCGGTACCGTCGAGAGGGAAGTAACGAAGGCTCATGCGTCCGGATTTGGCTTTTCCTGGGTTCCGTGCCGGGTTATCAGCGGCACCTGTGCAACGAAAAAGAGGAATGTTGCGGCAGTGAATCCGAAGACCTTTGCATTGACCCATATCTCTGTCGAAAGATTTCGCCAGATCAACTCGTTTGCCACTGCCATGATCAAGAAGAAAACGGCGAGGCGGATTGTCAGCTTTTTCCACCCTTCATCATCGAGCTTCCAGAAATTATCAAACAGGATTTTGATAAAAGATTTCCCGAGCATCAGTCCGGCTAACAGAACTGCCGCGAAAATCCCGTATATGATCGTTGGCTTCATTTTTATGAAGGCTTCGTCGTTCAGATACAGGGTAAGCCCGCCGAAAATGGTCACGACCACTGCCGTAACCAAAGGCATCATCGGCAAACTTCTTGTATAGAAATAGGAAATGGCTAGCGAGAGAAGGGTGGTGATCATGATGGCCGCCGTCGCAATGAACAGATCACCAAAATAATAGGCCGCGAAGAATATCAGTATAGGCCCAAGCTCTGTCGCCGGTTTCAATCCCTTGGGCATTGGTTTGCTGCTTGTCATGTCTGCGTTCCTTTTAGTTGTCAGCGACACCGGAAAGGGCGCGGGCAAAATCCTTCGCGGCGAAGGCTTGCAGGTCGTCTTCCCCTTCACCGACACCGATGGCGTGCACTGGCAGGCCAAAGCGATCCGAGATTGCGACAAGCACACCACCGCGGGCCGTTCCGTCCAGCTTGGTCATGACCAAGCCGGTCACATCGCAGGTTTTACCGAAGATCTCCACCTGGTTGAGGGCGTTCTGACCTGTTGTTGCATCCAGCACCAGAATGCAGGAATGCGGGGCATCCGGATCGAGCTTTTTGATCACACGCAGAATTTTCTCAAGTTCCGCCATCAAGTCCGACTTGTTCTGCAGACGCCCGGCGGTATCGATCAGAAGTAAATCCGCGCCGTCATTCTTCGCTTTCTCAAGGGCTGAATAAGCGAGACCGGCCGCATCACCTCCGACTTTGGTAGTGACAACGTCGCAGCCCGTGCGCTGGCCCCAGACTTGGAGCTGTTCAACCGCCGCCGCACGAAATGTATCTCCCGCGGCGAGAACGACCTTTTTGCCCATCGCCCGATATTGCTTGGCAAGTTTGCCAATGGTCGTCGTTTTCCCGGATCCGTTCACCCCGACAATGAGAACCACATGGGGCTTGCGATCTTCCTGTAGTTCAAAATCCTTTGCGACCGGATTGAGAATGAGGGCGACCTCATCAGCGAGTGCGGTCCGTATTTCCTCAGGTGATGTCTCTTTGTCATAGCGGGATTTTGCGATATTGGCTGAAATGCGGGCGGCCGTTGCAACGCCAAGATCAGCGCTGATCAACAGCTCTTCCAGCTCTTCAACGACGTCATCGTCGAGCTTGCGCTTTGTGAAGATATCGGAAATACCACTCGATATGGCGCCAGAGGAGCGTTTTAAGCCATCGCTTAGTCGACGGAACCAGCCCTTTTTCTCTTTCGTTTCACTCATTACGCTGTTTGTTCCAAAGGTCCGGCAAATAATTTTCTGCCATCTGTGCCCGTAATTCTAACGTCGACAATGTCGCCTCCGTTTACTGGGAAATCAAGGTCGACCGGAACATAATGCAGTGTCCTTCCCGTTGTCTCATTTTCCACCAAGATGGATTGTTCGGTTCCGACCAGCGTTTCAAGAAACCGGGACAGGTTAAGCTCTCCCGCCTGACGAAGGGCAGCGGCACGGGCCTTTCGAATATCTCCCGGTACCTGCGGCATTTTTGCGGCGGGCGTCCCCGGACGTGCGGAATAAGGAAAAACATGCAGATAGGCGATATCGCATTCCTCGATCAGCTTCAGGCTGTTTGCTGCCATTTCATCGGTCTCGGTGGGGAAGCCCGCAATGATATCCGCGCCGAACACGACTTCTGGCCTCAGCTTTCGCGCTTTTTCGACAAAATCATATACGTCTTTCCTCAAATGCCGCCGTTTCATTCTTTTCAAAACCATATCATCCCCCGCCTGAAGGCTGATATGAAGATGCGGCATAAGCCGGGGTTCCGACTCTATAAGGCGCCATAAGTCATCATCGACTTCCACCGGATCGAGTGAGGACAGACGTAACCGTTCGATTTGTGGTACGGCACTCAGCAGGCGGCGGCACATCTGACCCAAGGTCGGTCGGCCGGGCAAATCTTCGCCATAGGCAGTGATGTCAACACCGGTCAAGACGAATTCCTTGTATCCATTCTGGGTGAGCGCGCGCGCCTGATCGACGATTGCCCCGAGGGGGACTGACCGGCTGTTGCCACGGCCATAGGGGATAATGCAGAAGGTGCAGCGATGGTCGCATCCGTTCTGGATTTGCAGGAAAGCCCGGGCGCGGCCGTCGAACCCCTCGATCAGGTGACCGGCGGTTTCCTCCGCGGACATGATGTCATTTACCTGAACGCGCTCGCTCTGTTCCGTTTCGAAGGCGCTCGGTTCCAGCTTTTCTAGATTCCCGAGGATCTGGTCAACTTCGGGCATTTTTGCAAACTGATCCGGGTTTGTCTGGGCGGCGCAGCCGGTGACAATGATTTTTGCGTCCGGGTGGTCCCGGCGGGCCTTTCGCACGGCCTGCCGTGCCTGGCGCTCGGCTTCATTGGTGACGGCGCAGCTATTGATGATGATGGCATTGTTCATGCCCGCCGCAGCGGCATGTCCGCGCATGACCTCGGACTCATAGGTGTTCAGGCGGCAGCCGAAAGTTATCACTTCCGGCAGGGCGAGCGGTTTTGCCTCTCCCATCACGCGGCTCCTTTCAACAGGGCAGTATCCAGAAACCCGCGAAAAGACGTTGCAATTGCGCCGCCCATAAAGATATGGCCGTTCTCGTCAATGCGCATGTCAAGCGGCCCGCCATTAAGGTGTAATCTGGCGGTCTTATCTACAAAACCGCGGATGTTGGCGGCGACCATGGTGGCGCAGGCCGCCGAACCACAGGCAAGCGTTATGCCGACACCGCGTTCCCAGACACGCAGCCGAAACTCACCGTTCTCCATCCTGCTGACAACGCTGATATTTGCCTTTTCGGGAAACATCGGGTGGGTTTCAGCCACCGGACCCCATTTTTCGAGATCAACCGTCTCCGCGTCGTCAACAAAGAAGACGGCGTGGGGGTTGCCCATATTCACCGCAACCGGATCGGCAAGCGGTCCGATTTCAAGCCGGACATGTGCCGTGTCCTCAGGCTTCGACAGCGGAATTTGTTGCCACTCCAGCTTTGGCTTTCCCATATCGATAACGATGTCGCCGTGATCGCTTCTGGTACCGATGAGCAATCCGGCCCGCGTTTCTATGGTGACCACTTGCGTGCCACTTTCCTGCATTAACAGATGGGCAACACAGCGCGTCGCATTTCCGCAGGCTTCCGCCTCGCTACCATCTGCATTATAGATACGCATGAAAATCGTGGCATCCGGACCACCCGGTTCCATCACGATCAACTGGTCGTAGCCGACACCGCGATGCCGATCGGCAATTGCACGCAGGGCGTCTCCCGACAGTTCGGGCAGCCGCTCGCGTCCGTCAATGATGACGAAATCATTGCCAAGACCATGCATCTTTATGAAAGGTATCGGTTCCATAACCCGCGATATAGGCGTTTGTGTGCCTGCGGTCCAGCATATTTATCGGCGGCTCACCAAGAGTTCTGCTTGACTTATGCGGGTGTCTGTGGCTAATTCCGGCCACTCAAGACAACTGAGTCGCAACATAGAAGTACCATTTTGGTATCCGTCAGCCCGCGAGTTTCGCGCCCTGGCGCTTTTTTGCGTTGCTTGAAACGGTTGCCGCGAGATGGAATTAAAGCGTGGTTTGAACAGGTTAAAGGCCAAATGTTCGAAAGTTTGACAGGCAGACTGGGCGATGTGCTTGGGCGATTGACCAAGCGGGGTGCCCTTACAGAGGCAGACGTCTCGGAGGCGATGCGCGAAGTGCGCGTTGCCCTTCTTGAGGCCGATGTCGCGCTGCCTGTTGTCAAAAGCTTTATCAAGCGGGTCAAAGCCAAAGCGGTTGGCACGGAAGTTCTGAAGTCCGTTAATCCGGCGCAGATGGTCATTAAGGTTGTTCATGACCAGCTGATCGAGATGTTGGGCTCCGAGCAGCAGGAGCTGAACCTCGTCGCTGTGCCCCCGGTTGTCTACATGATGGTTGGCCTGCAGGGTTCCGGTAAAACCACATCGACAGCGAAAATTGCGAAATGGCTGACGGAGAAGAAGGGCAAGAAGGTCATGATGGCCTCTCTTGACGTTCGCCGTCCAGCGGCTCAGGAACAGCTAAAAATCCTGGGTGAGCAAACAGGTGTTGCTACATTGCCGATTGTTGCCGGTCAGATGCCGGTGGATATCGCGAATCGCGCCGTTCAGTCGGCCCGGTTGCAGGGTATCGATGTCATCCTTCTGGACACAGCGGGCCGCCTGCATGTGGATGAGGAACTGATGGCGGAGATGGACGCCGTCCATCGCAATACCAAGCCAACGGAAACCCTTCTCGTTGTCGATAGCCTGACCGGTCAAGATGCCGTTAACGTGGCGGAGCAGTTCAAGTCGCGTGTTGATGTCACCGGTATCGTCATGACCCGTATCGATGGCGATGGCCGCGGCGGTGCGGCTCTCTCCATGCGCGAGGTAACCGGCTGTCCCATTAAACTGCTGGGTACCGGTGAGAAGCTTGATGCGCTGGAATCGTTCCATCCGGACCGGATCGCGAACCGGATTCTTGGCATGGGCGATATCGTTTCGCTGGTCGAGAAAGCAGCGGAAACCATCGAGAAAGACGAAGCTGAGAAGCTTGCCCTCAAAATGCAGAAGGGCACGTTTGATCTGGATGATCTGGCAAACCAGTTGCGTCAGATGCGTAAAATGGGCGGCATGAACAGCTTGATCGGGATGTTGCCTGGTGTCGGTAAGATGAAGAAGCAGCTGGATTCGGCAAATCTTGACGACAAGCTTCTGATTCGTCAGGAAGCCATGATCCAGTCCATGACACCGAAGGAGCGGCGCAATCCGCAGATTATCGCCGCGTCCCGTAAGAAGAGGATTGCCGCAGGATCCGGCATGAGCGTTCAGGATGTCAACCGTCTGCTGAAACAGCACAAGCAGATGGCCGGCATGATGAAAAAAGTAAAGAAACTTGGCAAGAAGGGCATTGCGCGTGGTGGCATGCAGGGCCTTTTACCGCCGGGAATGAAACTGTAACCGAAATTGAATCTGTTAAAGGAAAGAACCTAATATGGCATTGAAAATTCGCCTCACCCGTCAGGGCGCCAAGAAGCGGCCTTTCTATCGTGTTGTCGTGGCCGAAGCCAGCAGCCCGCGCGATGGTCGGTATATTGAACGCCTTGGTACCTATAACCCGATGTTGCCGAAGGATAGCGAGGATCGTGTATCCCTGAATGCCGAGCGTATCCAGTACTGGATCGGGAATGGCGCAAAAGCGACGGATCGCGTCGCCAGCCTGATGGCAAGCGCCGGTCTCGGTGAAAAGCCCGTTCGCAACAACCCGGAGAAAGCGAAGCCAAAAGCCAAGGCGCAGGAACGTTTGCGGGAGCAGGCCGAAGCAAAGCAGGCTGCGGAAGAAGCAGCTGCTGAAGCTGCGGCAGCACCTGAAGAAGAGGCTCCGGCAGAAGAAGCACCGGTTGAAGAGGCCGCTGCTGAAGAAGCTCCTGCCGAGGAAGCTGCGGCAGAAGAGGATGAGCAGAAAGCGGAAGCTTAAGGACTTATCGTTATGCCACAGGCGGGCATGTTGCTGCTGGGCGTGATCGTCGGGGTAAAAGGTATCAAGGGCGAGTTGAAGGTGAAAAGTTTCACTGAAAAACCCGAAGATATTGCCGCCTACGGCCCCTTGCAGGATCAGTCGGGCAAGACAACTTATAAGCTGAAAGTTGTCGGCCTCAGCAAAGGTTTGCCGGTGGTGCGAATAAAGGGTATATCAGATCGCACTGCGGCCGAGGCTCTTAAGGGAACAGAGCTTTATATCGCACGGGACCGGTTGCCCGAGACGGAAGAAGAGGAAGAATATTATCATGCCGACCTGATCGGCTTGCCGGTATTCTTTCCGAATGGAACGAAGTTCGGAACGATCCTGCGGCTGCATGATTTTGGTGCGGGCGACATGTTGGAGATTGTGCCGGAGAACAAAGGCGATAAATCGGCGGTATTGGTCCCCTTTACCGTCGAGATGGTGCCCGAGGTGGATCTTTCGGGAGGCCGGGTCGTCGTCGAGTTGAGTGAGGATTTTTTTGAAAATCCGGAGGCTCCGCCAGAGACGGCTAAGTCTTAGCGCGGGTCAACGGGTGGCAGGAAAACGGATGGTCTGGACTGCCCATATCTTGAGCCTTTTTCCGGAAATGTTTCCGGGACCGCTTGGGGTAAGCCTTGCGGGGAAGGGGCTGGAAGAAGGGGCGTGGGGCCTGAAAGTCAGCGATATACGCGATTTTGCCAAAGGCAGGCATCGCGCAGTTGATGACAGTCCTTTTGGCGGCGGAGCCGGAATGGTGATGCGGCCGGATGTGCTGGGACCAGCAATCGATACGGCGCTTGCATCGGCAGAAGAGGGGACGCGGGTTATTTATTTCAGCCCCCGTGGACGGGTCATGGATCAGGCCTTTGTGCGGAAGCTGGCGGACGAACCGGGAGCGATTATGGTGTGCGGTCGCTTCGAAGGAGTGGATGAGCGGGTCCTGGAAACCCGAAATGTGGAGGAAGTCAGTCTTGGTGACTTCATCCTGTCCGGTGGCGAGGTGGCGGCACTGGCATTGTTGGATGCGGTGGTTCGTCTGCTCCCCGGCGTGACGGGAAACAGGGAATCGCTGGAGGAAGAGAGTTTTGCGGATGGGCTGCTGGAATATCCCCACTATACCCGCCCGCCGGTCTGGGAAGGCCGATCGGTTCCGGAGGTTTTACTTTCGGGCCATCATGAGAAAATAAGGGAATGGCGGCAACGTCAGTCCGAGGAATTGACAAAGGACCGAAGACGGGACCTGTGGGATCGTCGGAAGCGTAATTTTTGATAAAGGGTGAAGACCATGAATACGGTTGAAAAGCTAGAACAAGAGCAGATCGAGAAATTGGTGGCGGAGCGTCCCGTTCCCCAGTTCCGCCCCGGAGATACTCTTCGGGTCCATGTAAAAGTTGTCGAAGGTACGCGTGAACGTATCCAGGCATTCGAAGGCGTTTGCATTGCGCGAAACGGCGGCGGCATCAACGCTAACTTCACGGTACGGAAGATTTCCTATGGTGAAGGTGTTGAGCGTATTTTCCCGCTGTATTCACCGCGTATCGATCATATCGAAGTTGTCCGCCAGGGTGTCGTCCGCCGGGCCAAGCTGTATTATCTGCGCGAACTGCGTGGTAAAAAAGCACGTATCCGTGAGCGCCGTGAAGATCGCTATAGCGGGAAAACCGCGAGCTAAAGGTTGTCGGCGCGCGGAGTGCGAAAGGCCAGTTTTCTGGTAAGGGTGTGAAAAGATCAATAAACAGGATGTGAGAAAAGAAATGGGAAACCCTAGAACCTTATATGATAAAATCTGGGACAGCCATGTTGTAGATCAACTGGAAGACGAAGCCTATATTCTTTACATTGATCGCCATCTTGTTCATGAAGTGACCAGCCCCCAGGCCTTTGAAGGTCTGCGGGTCGCTGGCCGGAAGGTTCGGCGTCCCGAAGCGACGTTCGCAGTTGCCGACCATAACGTTCCGACCAAGGATATTGAGAAGGGCATCACCGATCCGGAAAGCAGGCTTCAGATTGATACGCTGGAAGCCAACACAGCGGAATTCGGTATTCCCTACTTCTCTATGACTGACGATCGCCGCGGTATTGTTCATATTATCGGGCCGGAGCAGGGGCTGACCCTGCCCGGGATGACGATCGTCTGTGGTGATTCCCACACCTCCACTCACGGAGCGTTCGGTGCGCTTGCCCACGGTATCGGAACGTCGGAAGTCGAGCATGTTCTGGCAACCCAGACGCTGGTTCAGGAAAAAGCCAAAAACATGCGGGTAACGGTGCATGGTGATCTGCCTCTCGGTGTTACGGCGAAAGACATTGCACTGGCGATTATCGGGAAAATCGGCACGGCGGGCGGTACCGGCCATGTAATTGAATATGCCGGGGATGCGATACGCGCGCTGTCCATGGAAGGGCGGATGACTCTCTGCAATATGACGATTGAGGCAGGCGCGCGCGCCGGTCTGGTTGCGCCGGATGAAGTCACGTTCGACTATATCAAGGGGCGTCCGTATGCCCCCAAAGCAGGTACATTCGAGCAGGCCGTTGCCTATTGGAAGACGCTTAAGTCGGACGAGGGTGCCAAGTTTGATAAGGAAGTCGAGCTCGATGCAAGTGAATTAATCCCTTATGTTACCTGGGGGACCAGCCCGGAAGATGCATTGCCGATTACCGGATCTGTGCCTGCCCCAGGCGACTTTGCGGATGCCGGCAAGCGCGGTGCGGCCGAACGAGCCCTCAAATATATGGGACTGACGGCGGGCATGAAGCTTTCCGATATTGAGGTGGATCATGTCTTTATCGGATCCTGCACCAACGGCCGGATCGAGGATTTGCGCGCCGTTGCCAAAATTGTCGAGGGCAAGAAGGTCAAAGACACGGTCAACGCCATTATCGTTCCGGGTTCCGGTCTTGTGAAGCTGCAGGCCGAAGCCGAAGGTCTGGACAAGATTTTTGAATCTGCCGGCTTTGAATGGCGCCAACCCGGCTGTTCCATGTGCCTGGCCATGAACCCGGACAAGCTGGCGCCGGGGGATCGTTGCGCGTCGACGTCTAACCGTAACTTTGAAGGCCGCCAAGGACAAGGCGGACGGACTCATCTGGTGAGCCCGGCAATGGCCGCCGCTGCGGCCGTGACCGGCCATTTGACCGACGTGCGGGAATTGGGATAAGGGGACAAAAAATGGAAAAATTCAATAAACTGACGGCGGTTGCCGCACCAATGCCCTTGGTCAATATCGATACCGATATGATTATCCCGAAGCAATATCTCAAAACCATTCAGCGCGCGGGTCTGGGAAAAAATCTGTTTGCAGAAATGCGTTATGATAGTGATGGCACGGAAATCGGGGATTTTGTCCTAAACCAGCCTGCCTACCGGAATGCGGAGATCCTGGTTGCCGGAGATAATTTCGGTTGCGGTTCCAGCCGGGAGCATGCGCCCTGGGCCTTGCTTGATTTTGGCATTCGCTGTGTGATTTCCACAAGTTTTGCGGATATTTTCCATAATAACTGCTTCCGCAATGGAATCCTGCCGATTGAAGTGTCTCCAGAAGATCTGGAAAAGCTGATGGAAGATGCCTCGCGCGGCGCCAATGCGACAATTTCGATTGATCTGGAAGCCCAGGAAATCCGGGGGCCTGATGGCGGGGTCATTCATTTCGAGATAGACCACTTCAACAAGCATTGCCTGTTGACGGGTCTTGATGAAATCGGGCTGACCATGAAGAAGGAAGACAAAGTCGCCGAATATGAAGAAAGCCGCAAACTAAGTCAGCCCTGGCTTTAACTTTCCTTCTCCTTCTCCTTCTGTCCTTTGAGAGTGTTTTACGATGGCATCTAATAAATCCCTGTTGATCCTGCCCGGTGACGGCATTGGTCCTGAAGCAATGGGCGAAGTACGCCGTATTGTTAGCTGGATGGAAGATAACCGTGCTGTTTCCTTCGATCTTGACGAAGATCTCGTCGGCGGTTCCTCTATCGATGCGCATGGCATTCCAATCACCGATGAAGTGGTGGACAAGGCGCAGAATGTGGACGCGGTGCTTCTGGGCGCGGTTGGCGGACCGAAATGGGATAATCTTGACTTTTCGGTTAAGCCGGAACGTGGCCTGCTACGCCTTCGCAAGGATCTTGAACTGTTTGCCAATCTGCGCCCTGCAGTTTGTTTCGATGCGCTTGTCGATGCATCCAGCTTGAAGCCGGAGCTGGTGAGCGGTCTGGACCTCATGATTGTGCGGGAACTGACGGGTGGCGTCTACTTTGGAGAGCCACGCGGCATTGAAGATCTGGGGAATGGCATTCGCCGGGGTGTAAACACGCAGGTTTATACAACACCGGAGATCCATCGTGTTGCCCGCGTCGCCTTCGAACTGGCGAAAAAGCGTAACAACCGGGTTTGTTCCAGTGAAAAGGCCAACGTCATGGAATCAGGTGTGCTTTGGCGCGAAGAAGTGACGAAAATTCACGATATGGAATTCCCGGAAGTGGAGCTAAGCCATATGTATGCGGACGCGGCCGCCATGGAGCTGGTGCGGAAGCCGAAACAGTTTGACGTGATTGTCACGGATAACCTCTTTGGGGATATTCTCTCCGATTGTGCGGCCATGTTGACCGGATCACTGGGAATGCTGCCTTCGGCCTCGCTGGGGGATATTGATGAAACCGGGCGCCGTAAAGCTCTTTATGAACCGGTTCATGGATCGGCGCCGGATATTGCCGGACAGGGAATTGCCAATCCGATCGCAACCATCCTTTCCTATGCTATGGCGTTGCGATATAGCTTCGATATGGGCGATGAAGCGAACCTTGTTGAGGTGGCCGTGCAAAAAGTCCTTGCAAGTGGCATCCGCACTGGCGATATCATGTCCACGGGCATGACGCAGGTATCGACGACAGCAATGGGCGATGCCATTATCCGGGAGCTGGACAAAGCAAACGGATAAAAGCCTGCGGAAGACCGATTTATTAACACCCGGAACGCCCGTTCCGGGGCAACAAAGAGATAGGAAAATGGGATATAGAGTAGCCGTAGTCGGCGCCACCGGTAACGTGGGCCGCGAAATGTTGAACATACTGCACGAACGGCAGTTCCCGGTAACTGAAGTTATCGCGCTGGCCTCGAAACGGTCTGCAGGACGCGAGGTATCTTTTGGCGATAAAACGCTGAAAGTCCAAGTGCTGGATGATTTCAACTTTACGGGAACGGATTTCGCATTGTTTTCGGCGGGCGGTACTGTCGCGGCAAAATTCGCGCCGCGGGCTGCAGCCCAGGGATGCATCGTCATCGACAACTCTTCTCATTTTCGGATGGATCCGGATGTACCGCTTGTTGTGCCAGAGGTTAACCCCGAGGCAGCAGCCGGGTATACGCGCAAGAACATCATAGCCAATCCGAACTGCTCGACTGCGCAGCTGGTTGTGGCGTTGAAGCCTCTTCACGATGCTGCGGTTATCAAGCGGGTTGTGGTTTCGACCTATCAGTCCACTTCGGGCGGCGGCAATGAAGCCATGGATGAGCTGTTTACGCAGACCAAGGGTATCTATGTGAATGATACGCCGACGCCGTCAAAGTTCACCAAGCAGATTGCGTTCAACGTCATTCCGCATATCGATGTGTTTATGGAAGACCGTTACACCAAGGAAGAATGGAAGATGACGGTTGAGACCAAAAAGATAATTGATCCAAAAATCAAGCTGACGGCGACCTGCGTCCGCGTGCCGACTTTCGTTGGCCATGCGGAGAGCGTCAATATCGAGTTTGAAAATGAACTGACCGCGGATCAGGCGAGAGAAATTTTGCGCGAGGCGCCTGGCATCATGGTCGTCGATAATCCTGAAGAAAACGGCTATGTGACACCAGTTGAGTGTGTTGGCGATTATGCGACATTCATTTCGCGTATTCGCGATGACGCCACCATCGAAAATGGCATCAATCTTTGGTGCGTATCTGATAACCTTCGCAAGGGCGCAGCGCTGAATACGGTGCAGATTGCAGAGTTGGTTGGCCGGGAATATCTTAAAAAAGCGGCCTGATACGCAAGAGAGCAGATTATTAATTCAGGGCAGTCGTGATCAAGCGTGGCGACTGCCCTAAACTTATCTCCCGCGCAAGCTATCTTTCTAGTATCCTGGCGCCGTACCGTAATTGCGAACCAAGAGCCGGAGGCGAGTATGGTAAGAGCTTTGTTTAGTTTATCAGCGCTGGTTTCGCTCCTCCTTCTTTTGCCGGCATTCTCCTCTCTCTCAATAGCGCGGGATCATTATGTGGACCCGGGGGTGGCCGCGAGTGTATCCGCTGATGGCAATGCGGATACACCCTGGCGAAGCCTGCAACAGATCATCGATGATGATATTATCGAGCCCGGAGATCGCGTCATTCTGGCGACCGGCGATTATGGCCGGTTGCTTGTTGAAAATAAAAGGATGTCCGAGGAGACAACCATTCTGGCGGGTCAAGGGCAGAAGCCGGTCTTCGAGATTGTTGATATTCTGGGCAGTTCCAACTGGCGCCTGGAAGGGCTTACCGTAACATCAGACGGGCAGCGGAAGCCGGAATCTATTTCTCATGTCTGGATTGATGAGAATTCCGAGCATATTACCGTCAACGACTTCTCGATTTATACGGTTGCGGATATCTCGGACTGGTCGGATGTTGATTGGAACGAACAGGCAATCGACGGCATTTTCTCTTCCGGGAATTTCACGGAGTTCAGAAACAACAATATTAGGAATGTCAATTTTGGCATCACGATCGTCGGCGACCATGGCGCAGTTGTGAATAATCATGTTGAGAATTTTGCCGGCGATGGGCTGCGCGGCCTTGGCGATCACGCCTTGTTTGAAGGGAACGTTGTTAAAAACTGTTATCAGGTGAACCGGAATCACGCGGATGGATTTCAGTCATGGTCTGTAAGCTCTGACGGCGAGATTGCGGCGGGGGTCGTCAAGGATGTCATATTGCGTCGCAATCTAATTCTCAATTTCGAGGATTTTGACCAGCCATACCGATGCCAGCTTCAAGGTGTCGGACTGTTTGGCGGCGTGTACGAAGACTGGATCATCGAGAATAACATCGTCATCGTCGATAACTGGCACGGGATTACCGTGTTGGGCGCGCGAAATGTTCTTATCCAGCACAACACGGTTCTGGATGTCGACTATTTCGAGCCCGGCCCCGCCGCCATTACGATCCGGCGGCAAAACGGCGGTCCGCCCGTGGAAAACAGCTTGATTGCCAATAATATAGCGAATGATATTTTCGGCGATTCTGACGGCGTTGTCGTTGTCGGCAATTTCATGGATGCTGATTTTGATGACGTCTTCGTCGATATTGATGACGGAGACTACAGGTTGCCGGATGATAGTGAGGCGATTGACATCTGCGCTGCAGATCAAAAAGTGGCTATCGATTTTTTTGGTAATCCTAGGCCTGTCGGTAAATGTGCGGATGCCGGGGCGGTTGAGTATAGGGACTGATCTGCTGATTTGGCTGTCGGGTAATTTTCCTCTTCTGTGTGTCTGCTTATTGCGTCGCAGCAAAAACCTACTATGATATGATCGAAATTCTCACTTAGTATCAGGAAAAAAGTAAGGGCATCAAAGCCCAGGGATCAATAATGACAAAATCAATCCGCCCCCGTCGGTCAGTACTTTACATGCCGGGCTCCAATGCCCGGGCACAGGAAAAAGCGAAATCTCTTGCGGCAGATGGCCTTATTCTGGACCTTGAAGATGCCGTTGCGCCGGACAAGAAAGCGGAAGCCCGTGATATTGTATGCGCCAATGCTGCCTCAGGCGGATATGGAAAACGCGAGATCATCATCCGGGTCAACGGACTTGATACGCCCTGGGGTGAGGACGATATTGTCGCCGCCGCCAAGGCAGGGCCGGACGCCATTCTGCTGCCCAAAGTTGAAAGCGCAGATCAGGTCAAGAAACTTGAAAAGATCATGACAGCAGCCGGGGCGCCGGATGCCACGACAATCTGGTGTATGATGGAAACGCCGCTCGGTATTTTAAAGGCTGAGGAAATTGCCTCTTCCAGTCCCCGGGTCGATTGTTTCGTCATGGGAACATCGGACCTTGTGAAAGATCTTCAGGCGCAGCATACGCCTATGCGCCTTCCCGTGATTACATCGCTTGGTTTATGCCTGCTGGCGGGCCGGGCATATGAGCTGACAGTTCTGGATGGAGTTTACCTGGACCTTGATGATGAAGGTGGGTTTCATGAATCCTGCGTTCAGGGGCTGGAACTGGGGTTTGACGGCAAGACCCTGATCCATCCGAAACAGCTGGCTTCGACCAATGACGTGTTTGCGCCCTCCGAAAAAGAGGTGGCGCATGCCCGTAAGGTCATCGAGGCCTTTGAGGCAGCCGAGAAAGAGGGGAAAGGTGTGGTTCTGGTGGACGGCAAACTCGTCGAGAACCTTCATGTGGAAATTGCCAAGGCGAAGGTCGCCATGGCTGATGCTATCGCGGCAGCGGCCGAGTAGGGGAAGGGAATGACAATGAGCAAAACAAACCCCGGCAACTATTTTGAGGATTTCAAGGTTGGCCAGGTCCTCAATCATGCGACACCTCGCACGATCACCGAGGGGGATGTCTCGCTTTATACGGCGCTTTACGGCGGACGGTTTGCGCTGCAGTCAGCGGACAGCTTCGCGATGGAATGCGGCCTTGATGCGGCGCCTATCGATGATCTTCTCGTCTTTCACATCGTTTTTGGTAAAACCGTACCCGATGTTTCCCTGAATGCCGTCGCAAATCTCGGCTATGCGGATGTGCAGTTCAAGGCGCCTGTCTTTCCGGGCGATACAGTTCAGACGAGTTCTGAAGTTATCGGACTGAAGGAGAATTCCAATGGCAAGACGGGGGTGGTCTATGTGCGCTCTACCGGTACCAACCAGATGGGGGCGATTGTTCTCGATTATGTCCGCTGGGTAATGGTGCGCAAGAAAGATGAATCTGCTCCCGCTCCTGAGGAGATCGTTCCTAACTTGCCGGAGCGCGTTGATCCGAAGGATCTCTCGATACCGGGTGGTCTGGATTTTTCGGGCTATGATGCGACGCTGGCGGGATCTCCTCATTTTTTTGAAGACTATGAAGTCGGAGAGAAAATTGATCATGTCGATGGCATGACGATAGAGGAAGCCGAGCATATGATGGCGACGCGGCTGTATCAGAATACCGCCAAGGTCCATTTCAACCAGCACCAGATGCAGAATGATCGTTTTGGCCGCCGATTGATCTATGGAGGACACATCATCAGCTTGGCACGGGCGCTATCCTTCAACGGCCTTGGAAATGCCCAGCTCGTTGCCGCTATAAACGGCGGATCGCACACGGCGCCGACTTTTGCCGGACATACGATTTATGCCTGGAGCAAGGTTCTGGAAAAAGCGGAACTGTCAGAAAGTCAGACAGCAGGCGCGCTTCGCATCCGGACATTGGCGACGAAGGACATGCCCTGCGACAGCTTCCCGGACAAGGCCGCTGACGGCAAGCGTGATCCTTCGGTCGTTCTCGATCTTGATTATTGGGTTGTCTTGCCAAAAAAGACGATATCAGTGTAAATACATTAAAGGTTATGTTGACTTGGATAAGCGGAGGATTAAACTCCAGCGCAATTCAGTGAATAACAGGTATCAAAACTATTAAGCGAGAAAGATTTTCTCATGGCGAATATTGAACGACCGC